>OKTD01000763.1_pt1 | contig 11684 bp, 9 predicted proteins | sample 1606161 | NCBI WGS metagenome assembly OKTD01 (sample SAMEA3879527, study PRJEB24766) | human gut metagenome | biome: human-associated habitat; feature: feces | place: USA | collected 1985/1987 | reverse complement strand
ACCAGAAAGTCAAACCCTCCGCGCCAATGATACCCTCAAGGATACCATTCTTGTTTTCCTTCAAGGAGATTGAACCTTCCTCACTATCCAATGTCGCATGTCTCGGAACAGCATCCAAGCTAGCACCCATCTGGAAGAAATCTACCACTACTTTCGCATAATCCGCCTTTTCCGAGCCAACAGGAACTTCAGCGAAGCTAGGAGTATTCACATCCACTTTCAACATTTTAGCGTCAGCCTTGACAACTTCTATATAATTATCGGCAGCCTCGTCAGCGTCAAGAGCCTCATCCAAGCAGATTACGGAATAAGTGCCGTCAACGTTCTTCTTGAATACCAAGCGAGAAAGATTGTCCGCTTTCTTATCGTTATGATCAACCAACTTATAATCAGAACCCTCATGATTCAAACCCTTCTTATCGTCAACCAAATAGTAAGCTTGAATAGTCAACATATCCGCTTTCTTCTTAGCCACCTCGTCATCCTTCAAATAGATGTACTCAACATTGTTTTTAACAGCCTCTGCCTTCTCCAAGCTCCAAGCGTAGCTCTTAGCGGCATCACTTACCGGCTCAAATTTAGAATCATCGGCATTACAGCTCATATACACTTTCTCTACGGCAACAGAGGACTCGCCATTAAATACCAACTGAGCCTTTTGCTTCAATTGAGCGTCAGAAAGAGTCAAGAAGCCTTCATTAGCGCTTACGGCAACTAATTTGATATTCTCGGCAGGAATATCACCAACCGAAGTCTTTACGGCTTGATAAATTCCAGCCTTGTCTGTCTTATACAAATTAGCATTAAACGTTTCATTCGTCTCAAGATTCTTAAACGTAACAGCACCGGAACCCTGCATACTTACAATTACCCATTGTGCAACAGGAGCCTTCAAGTCAACCTTAGCAGGAGCCAAAGCCTCGTTAGAGAAAGAAGCGGTAGCATGAGCCTCTTCAGTTTTCGCATACGTAGAAACCAAATATTTACCATACAAAGACTCACTTTCTTCACCATCGGCAGGTTTAGTTCCTGTGAAGTAGATATTATAGATAGCGGCACCGTCAGTCTTCAACAGATCAGAAGCCTTTGCCCATGTATTTCCTGTAGTCTGGGCCAAGGAAAGCTTATCAGTGGAACCCTTCGTAGTGATATAAGTCTTCAAACCACCAGTGGTCAAGGAATAAGCTCCTACATAAACAGTTAACTCTGAACCAAAGTTCTCATCTGCGCCCTTCGTTACCTTCACACCTGTCATCTTGATCGTATATTGACCAGCCTTGTTTGCCAAGTCTTCTTCAGAAACACTATAGATAGCGTTCATGAAAGCGATCTTACCGTCTTTCTTAACATTGGTAGCGTTCAGTTTCTCGCCCTTTACGGTAGTGAAACCGAAACCCTCACCTTTAGCAGCATCCAAGCTCGTGATACCGAATGTAGCGTTCGGGTTCAATACGATGAAAGTAGCGGCTTTCAAGTTATCCGCGGTTACACCACCCTCTTTAGCCAACTTCAAACCGGCGGCGTTAGCTACAACGAAGCACTCGCCGGAAACCTCAGTCTCACCAAACTCCAATGTAGAATTAACAGTAGAAGCGTCGATAGCGAACATCTGCTCTCCAAACGGATTCACGTCAGCCTCGGAAGCGGCGTTCGGGAATTTAAAAGAGAAACCTTTACCGGAAAGATTGCTGTTTAAATCATTAGAGGTTGTTCCTTTTTTAGCGATAAGCATTTTTGCTACGTTTGCGGCAGTAGCCATATCATAAGCCAAAGGTTTACCTCCTAATGTAATTTTATCATCATTATAGTTATCAGCGGTATTATTGTCATCATAAGCAAACCAACAATAACCTTTCTTCACATCATCCTCGCTAGCGGCCTCAACAACCGTGGATCCTTCCTTACCATAAACCACCTTTCCAGCAGCGTCTACCAGTTTAAACATCAATTTACCATTCTCGGTCTTTACGCCTGTAACCGTGAAGACACCAGCTTCGCTTTCTGTAACGGTATTCGCAAACTTATAAGCAGCGTCCGTCACTTTCGCTGATTTCAAGAAAGATGTACCCTCTTCATTTCCCAAATAGACTTTCAGACCTTCTGTTGGCTTAGCTTCCTTCTGAGAATAAGTAGTTCCATCCGCAGCAAACGCCACACCTGCCATAAGCAAGAACGACGCAAACATAGTAGAAATTCTCTTGTTCATAATCTCTAATTTAAATATTAATAATAGTGTTAATTAAATATCTCTCAACTCTTTAATTATCCTTCGCCATACCAAAACGACTAGTCTAGACCATCATTTAGATCTTGCGTTTTTGAAGAGGGAAAACGGGAGGTTTGTTTACGGAATCGGTTGTTTCGTGAAAGATAGGCTATCCTATTGATAAGAAAGCGAATAAGGGATGAAAAAAATAGCCCGGAAGGGTTGCAGAAGTCAAAGAAACGCGTACCTTTGCAAATGACTAATTAAAACGATCGTTTAAATCAATCATTTTTCTCTTTTATTATTTAATGTACATGCGTACATTAGTAAATACACCATCCAATAATCAACAAAAGTAAGATCACCTTTTGCGATAGATCGGAATATTAGTTTCCTTTGTTCTAGCAAAATGACACTTTGTAAACAGAACTCCCTGAGATTCGCTTTTTCCAAGCATAAGTACAGTATAAAACGGCTTTTCACACAGAAAAACGCCATTCATAACTATCTTCCATCCGCTAGTTCGAGCACCTCACGAAAACCTCCTGTCACGATATACGGCTTATATCAAGCAAAATATCAATACAACATCTGTTTATATAACATATAGATTCTATAGAATCACCCATATTATAACCTCATTATATCCTTCAGAAAACACGTACGTCTTTTTCCAAAAACATGTACGTGTTTCCGAAAAAAGACGTACGTGTTTTTCCGAAAACATGTACGTCTTTTTTTGAAAACATGTACGTGTTTTTTTCATATCTTTGTCTATGAGTCACATTAAACACAAGACGATATGAACCAGACTATTTACCCCATCGGCATACAGAACTTTGAGAAGATCCGCAAGGACGGCTATCTCTACATTGATAAGACCGCCTTGATCTATCAATTGGTGAAAACAGGAAGCTACTATTTCCTCAGCCGCCCGCGTCGATTCGGGAAGAGTCTGCTGCTATCCACGCTGGAGGCCTATTTCCAAGGGAAAAAGGAGCTGTTCGAGGGACTGGCCATGGAGAAGCTGGAGAAAGAGTGGACCAAGCATCCGATCTTGCATTTCGACTTGAATATCTCCCACTACGACGCCCCTGACAGCTTGTATAAGATATTAAATGATACCTTGTCCAGATATGAGGAGGAGTATGGGACACGGCCTACCGAGGAGACCCTGCCCCTCCGCTTCGCCGGAATCATCGACCGGGCCTACCGCAAAACCGGACAGCGGGCCGTGATCCTGATCGACGAGTACGACAAGCCCTTGCTACAGAACTTGCACGACGAAGAGATGCAAAACCGGTTCCGGAACATGCTCAAACCCTTCTACGGTGTGTTGAAGACTATGGACAGGGCTATACGCTTCGCCCTACTGACCGGCGTGACCAAGTTCGGGAAGGTAAGCGTCTTCAGCGACCTCAACAATCTGGACGATATATCCATGCGAGAGCCTTACGCCGCCATTTGCGGCATCACGGAAACGGAGCTGCGTACGCATTTCGATGAGGACATCCATACGTTGGCCTCTGCCCTTGAGCGGACATACGAGGAGGCCCGATCCTTGCTACGGAAACGGTACGACGGCTATCATTTCGTGGCCGGGGGACCGGGCATTTATAACCCTTTCAGCCTGCTGAATACCTTCAAGTATATGCGGCTCAGCGATTATTGGTTCGAGACGGGCACGCCCACTTACTTGGTGGAGTTGCTGAAACGAACGAATTACGACCTGTACGACATGGCCAACACCGAGACCGACGCCGACGTGTTGAACAGCATCGACTCCGCTTCGAACAATCCCATCCCCGTCATCTACCAAAGCGGATACCTAACCATCAAGGGCTATGATCCCCGTTTTGGGATTTATAAACTAGGTTTTCCAAACTTGGAGGTAGAGGAAGGTTTTGTTAAATACCTCCTGCCTTTCTACACGAGCATAAGCGCCGCAAAGACACCCTTCGAGATAGGACGTTTTGTTCAAGAAGTGGAAAGCGGCAATTACGACGCATTCTTCCGCCGCCTGCAAAGCTTCTTTGCCGACACACCCTACGAGGTGATCGCCGGGCAAAAGCCGGAGCGAGACACGGAGCTGCATTACCAGAACGTCCTCTTCATCGTCTTCAAGCTGGTCGGACTGTACACGCAAGTGGAATACCACACCTCGAACGGGCGCATCGACCTCGTCCTGCAAACCGACCGCTACGTCTATATTATGGAGTTCAAGCTGAACGGAACCGCAGAGGAGGCTCTGCGGCAGATCGAGGAGAAAGGCTACGCCCTACCCTTCTCCGGAGACAATCGGGAGGTCTTCAAGATCGGCGTGAACTTCTCCTCTGAGACCCGGAATATAGAACGATGGCTGGTTGGATAAAAAAGCCTGTTTTATCCATATATACTTACTTTGCGGATGAAGTATAATGGAAATAAAAATAGATCCAAAAAGTCGGGATTTCCAGCCAAGATATTCTCGTCTTTTTGTATTATTTTTATCGCCAACAAATAATACGCAGATGAAGAAAAACATTGTTTTCCTGTTAATTCTAATACCTATTATATGGATCTCTTGCGACGGAATGGGCCATCAAACCATAGACTTCCGAAAAATAGAGAACCTTATGCCCCAACATCCGGATAGTGCGCTAATGCTCCTTGAACAAATAGAGAACAAAGAAAACCTATCCCGAAAAGATAAGGCACATTATTATTTATTGCTGACGGAAGCGCAAGACAAAACTTTTGTTAAGCATGAAACCGACTCGCTGATCACGATCGCAACGGATTATTATGAGGAAACAGACGATCTGGAACGAAAAGCGAAAGCTTGGTATTACAAAGGACTGATCAATCAAAGCCTAAATCATCCATTGAAAGCGCAAGAGTGTTTCTTAAATGCCTTACAGAATGAGGAGCAGATTGAAGACCACGCATTACTGGGGAGGATTAATAACGGTATAGGAATGCTTTATACCCAACAAGACGTATATGAGCGAGCCTTGCTTTATCAGCAAAAGGCGGTCATGCATTTCAAGGCAATATCGGATTCTATCGGTCAAGTCTATGCACTTCGAGATCTGGGACGCATTTATGAGATAATCCACCAAAAAGACAGCGCTATCGCCTGTTATTCTAAAACTCTCGATTTGATGGAGAGTAGGAAGGTGCTCTCTGTTTATTCAGAATTATCGAGTCTATATATAGATACAAAGACCTACCCGGAAGCAGAGTGTCTACTCCGTGAGGTCATGGCAAACAAGCAGGCATTGGGAAATAACATTTATCCGTTCTATTTGACACTAGGCAAATATTATTATCATTGCGGCCAATTAGATTCAGCAAAAATCTATTTGGAACAATGCACGGAAAAAGCGATGCGATTGGACACGAGAGCGGGGGCTGTTTATCATCTATCCAAAATAGCCCTATCGACAAAACAATGGATCCTTTATGCGAAGTTGAGTCAACGATATGAAATGATGCGTGATACACTCGACCAGATAGAAGTCACGAATACGATTAGAGGCAGACAAGTTCTTTATGATGAACAGGATAAACAAAAAGCCCTAGCGGAAGAACGAGTAAAAACGGCCAATGCAAACCTACGGATGGTTGTAACCAGTCTTATTTGCCTTTTGATAGTTCTACCAACCACTTATCTTTTGTTTAAATATAAGAAAAGACAAAAAGACCTATTGAAAATTCAAGAAAAAGATCGGGAAAAGATTTTCTCTTGCGATAAGACCGTCTTAAAATATAAAGAGCAGATAGAGCATAATAAACAAATCATAGAGGTATTAAACAGATCTTTACAAGAGAAAGATCAGGAACAGCAAGAGCTCAAGAAGAAGCTGCGACAGGACTTCGAACAAAAGAACCAAGCATTGTATGCCCAAAAAGAACATCAGATTGAATTATTACAGAACCTAAAAAATTCATCTGTTTATAAAAACTTTCATGAAAACGAGGAATGGAAACCGTCTACCGAGGATTGGGAAGAGCTGTTTCAGCTTATAAACGCTATTTATCCGTCTTTTGCACAAAAACTTCAAGAAGCTTACCCTAAAATACCGATACAAATGGAACGGTTATGCTATTTAGTGAGAATCCATGTGAAACCCTCACGTCTTTCTATGTTATTAAACCATAGTAATATATCAGTCTTACGGAAAAGACTTTATCTGAAGATGAGCGGAAAAACAGGAAAAGCCTCCGATTTCGATCTATATATCAATGACTTATAATCAGTGTTAGAAAATGAACAGAAACGAAAATTCCAATTGTTCATCCATGTTCATTGTTATTAGAGAATAAAGCTTTTCTTTTGTAAAAAGAAAAACAAAATATTATGAAAACAAAATTATTAACCTTATTGATGCTATTTAGCCTCTTTTCGCCACTGTCTGTTTATGGAGATAATGTACCGACCAAAGGCGAATGGCATGACGATCGTTATCGCTCCGCCACTCCTGCTCCTCCAGTATTATCCATCGACGGAAATCTATTGAGCATACATTTTATAGATGTTCTGGATGATTTGACTGTCCAAGTTGTAAATGAGCAAGGAGGTATCCTGTATAACGAAGTAGTCTCCGGCGAAGCAGGTGAATGTGTATCCATCTCTTTAGATCAGGCTGGCACAGGATGTTTTTATGTAGTGTTAGAACATCGCCTAGGGCAGCTTACGGGAGAATTCATCATACAAAATAATTAGGTATTATTCTTTATCATATGCAAGCTTCAGGATTAAACAGTATCATATAGTTGATCTATCACTATTAACCAAAAAAGATCGTTAAACGTGATAATCACTGTACAGTGCCCCCAATGATACGTTTTTCCTGGATGCTTGCATTGAATTATGTTATTAGGAACTCTAAGTATAACCTTACAGCAATACTAAGTTTGTCATTAATCAAGAACTAATACATAATCTATAGAAGGAAATATCTTGAGTGTCCATTTCATAGATGCATTAGATGATCTAGCTATCCATATTATGGATAATACAGGTAATATAATGTATGAGAATGTACTCTCCGGAGGAACAGGCGATATTATCAACATTCCATTGGACGGGATAGAAACAGACACATACCAAGCAGTCTTGATTCATAAGTTAGGATGGCTAGTTGGAGAATTCGAGATTAAATAAAGCATATGGCAATCCCTAAAATCATACATCAAGTCTGGGAGGGGCGTACAGAACCATGTATGCCCACCCGCTTACAAATCTTGGCAAGAACTTGGCGAGAGCAGAATCCAGATTGGGAATATCACCTTTGGAACGGAGAGGAAATGGATGAGTTGGTAGAAAAACATTTTCCGGAGTATCTTTCCTTGTATAGAAGTTTTCCATACAATGTACAACGTTGGGACACGATTCGCTATATGATATTATATGTATATGGGGGAGTCTATACGGATTTGGATACGGAATGTTTTAAGCCTATCGAGCCATTATTAGAAGACGTGATGATAGGATTTGGCGAAGAGCCCCCGGAGCATAATTTCAACTCAAGTATGTCCACCCTAATAGGAAATGCATTTATGGTTTCTGAGCCAAGATGCGGAGGATGGATAGACATTTTAAAAGAAATTACTGATGCAATGTTACGGGACTATCCAGCACAAAAGGTGATGCATACAACAGGCCCATTGATGATATCACGGATATTTAATACCTTGAAGAAAAGATACAAGGTTACTCTTTTCCCTTATTCAAAAGTAACGCCTGTGACGAAAGATGACATGGGTTCATATATCTATCAGGGAGAGACCGCCTCATTCCATGAAAAAATAAAGGAAGCATATTGTTCTCATTATTTTTTTGGTAGCTGGGATACGAATTTTTCATTTTACAATTAATGAACGATATGAAAGAGTTATTCATTCAATACAAAGGCATACTAAAAGACCTACTCCGTTACGGGGTACTGAAAACAGAGGCTCTAGAGCATACCGGATTGTATAACGGTAAGCTAGGCATGACTATCCTATTTTATGAATACAGTCGTTATAGTGGAGATGCTTTATATGAACAATTCGCGGACGAGATATTAGAATCTATAATGGAGCTTCCGGATGATTTATCTCTTGATTTGTCAGATGGATTATGTGGCATTGGATGGGGAATCACCTATCTATTAAGAGAACGTTTTATTACCGGTGAGATCAAAGATGTATTATCGGATATAGATATAAAGATACAAGAAACAGAAATTTTGAATGACGATACACTAAAAGATTATCATACATATTTAATGTTTAGAAAAGAGTACATAGGAGAAGATGCACAAAGAGATTTGCCATATAGTCCTTATAGAGAGAGCTATATACAGAAAAAAATTTGGGAAACTTGTTTTTCTCAAAATCAATTAGAAATGAATCAATAATTTAATCACCATGAGCTCTAAGCAACAGGACTATACCGAATACACTGTCGATTTATCACAATTGACAAAAGAACGCCCTTTAGGGGTAACGGGTATATTGCGCTGCCAAAACAGTGCGGATTTCCTAGACGCTTGCATAGAGTCCTGTATTGAAGGATTAGATGAGCTGATTGCGGTATATCACAATTGTACAGATGAGACAGCTAATATACTTAAAAGAAAACAGAGCAAATACCCCGATAAAATCAAAATCTTTGAATACCACCCCTATATCTATCCTATAGATTTAGCGGATGAACAATTTCAAGAGATCATGAATCTGCCAAAGGATTCGATTCATCTCCTTTCCGGATACACGAATTACGCGATTTCAAAAGTAACCTATCGCTATGCGATCAAGATAGATTCAGATCAGCTATTTTTTTCCGAATCATTCAAAAAATATTGTGATGCCTACCGCACCGAGCAAAAAGTCCGGATCAACCCTTTGGAACAAATTGCTTATAAGCTATATACATCTTACCTGCATAATTCTAAAAAGGACAAAAGTCCAAAAAGAAAATGGCAAGACTGGTTAGCGATAAAGATGGTTCCTTTCTATTTTTCCTATTTGAAAAAAAGAATCAAACAAGATAAAATATTGGTATCCCTCTCTGGTATCAATGTGTTACAAAAAAACGGAGAATGGCTTACTTTTTTAGGAGACGAAAAGATAGACACAACCTACCGGGACATTCTATGCCCATTCAACGGAGTGCGAGATCTTTTCTTTTTCGAGGTCTCTGAAGAAATGACCTACCAAGCTTGTTATTTGCCAAAAGCTCCCGGCTACAATCAAGTTCTGGAAGTAATGTTTCACAATAAAAAGCTATTTGATGGTGGTCTGATATGGTTTCATTTACGTCCATGTCTTCAAAAGCACACTGAAACTTATCAATATTGGTATGAAAAAGCGAAGGATCGGTTCATTTCTCTAGAGAAATTCAAGAAATGTAATTATTCAAAGCTGAAAAGAAGAAAAAATTTATTCATATGTTCACGCTTTGAACCCATGTTTTCTTATTTCTATTCTGCGCAACGTCATTCAATTCCTTGGCGCACATTGGAAAATTGGAGACAAGAGGAGTCTCAAGAAAAGATGAGTTCGCTGGATTTGGGAAAATACAAAATCGAGTTTGATACAATCATACAAGAATATATAAGAACTGCTATTCAAGAATATGAGGTCCGGGATACCCTAAGACTCATGCTTGGCAACCATTCCATAAAAAACGCATTGTTCGTATATATACTGTCTTTCATTTCGAAAGAACAAATGGATTATATACGTTCCCGTATCGCCGGAAAATCTATCGAGGAGTCTATTCACAACATCTCTAATTTCTTGAATCATTTTGAGTGGATAGAAAAGAAAAGGAATACCACAAATAACTTTAATATAGATAATCATCTTTGGACAAAGCTTTTATCTCCATATAAAAGATGTTGCTTGGTTTACCTAGTGGACAAGGAAGAATTGGCTCATATATCGACTTTTTTACAAAAAGAAGAGATTCCAATTCTATTATTATCTGAATATGAGATTCCGGATGATACAGAACTACCGGAAACAGTTACAGCTGTACAAGTTGAATTTTCCGAACAAAAGGTATTTGAGAATGATAGTATCGAACAAAATTTCCCTAGACTCTTCTCATACGCAAATACGTTTGAGACGATTTTACGAATCTTAAGCCCAAGTAAGGTTGTTTGTTTGGCATCAAGCAAAACTTATCAAAAAGAATTATTACTAGGCTTTGCAAAGGATTCAAATATAAAAATTGAGTTTTGGTAAGATGAAAACAGAAAAAACAAATAATATGGATATACTGAAAGTGAAAGACAATATGATCATTTATTCCTATAGGAATGGTCTAAAAACTTCTTTACATAGTGATTTGGTTGCACTTGTGTACAATAAACCCAACATTTGGCTGATATTTAAAGATGAAGAGGTTTTAGTTCATGTAAGTATGCTCCAAATAGAATCCGTGTTGCAAAATAATTTTACAAGAATAAATCGGCAAGTCATTGTCAATATGAACCATGTATCTGAATTTATATTCAAAGATGGTTCGTATTGGATTCATTTGAAAAGAGGTTTGGAGTATAAAATTAGCGAACGTAGAAAAAAAGCAGTCCGAGAGGCTTTCCTTTTGTATGCTAATCCGAATAAGGTTTAATAAAGTGCACGTTCAGTAGCGAAAAATACGCATTTAGTAATAATGGCTTAAGTTAGTTTGACGGTATAAAAAAAAGTGGCTAACATTGGTATGTGAATTTTAAATAGTAAATATTATGAAAAAAGTTGGTAAAATCAAGTTGAATCAATTCGGTCAAGAAGAATTGGATCGACGTAAGCTAAATGCCTTAAAAGGCGGGTGTGGATGCACCAGTGGTGGTTGTGGTTGTGGAGGAAGTTCTGACTGGAGTTACTACAACAATTTTGGAGGTAGTAATACATCTTATCACTATTAATCGTTTTTTTATTCTAAAGCCAGAATTCTTTTCTGTCATGAATATGAATTTTGGTTATAAAAAATGCAACCAATAGATATTATATTGGTTGCATTTTACAATAACTAATTAGGTCTAATATGATACAATCATTTTTTTATACATCAGAGAATAAAAATCTATACATATACGATGATCAGAGCAGATTGTCTATGTTGGCACATCCGGAATTAAAGAAAACATCTGAAAAATTGACGGATGTTAATTCGTATTATGTAAAAAAATATGCCTATTTGAAAGCGCATGGATTCTTTACAAAGTCAAAACCAACCGAATTTGCGGTATTGGAAGAATCAATAGTTGAAGACAATATAAAGAATATCAAGCAAGTCGTATTTGAAGTGACTGATTCTTGTAACCTAAGTTGTACGTATTGTGCGTTTGGGGAATTGTATGATGGATATGATGAAAGAATCAGTAAGAAAATAGATACTCATAAGGCCATTCATTTATTGAAATTTATTTTTAACCATAAGCCTAAAAAGAAAAATGATAAATTGTCCATTAGTTTTTATGGCGGCGAGCCACTCTTG
>OKTD01000761.1_pt1 | contig 11695 bp, 7 predicted proteins | sample 1606161 | NCBI WGS metagenome assembly OKTD01 (sample SAMEA3879527, study PRJEB24766) | human gut metagenome | biome: human-associated habitat; feature: feces | place: USA | collected 1985/1987 | reverse complement strand
ACGGCAGCCTCGGTCGTCATATCAAGTCCGCTGACCGCACCGGCCTTTTTCAGCGCGCTGGAAGTCTCATACGCGCCGAGCGACACCGCGCCCTGCGGGCACTGGGAGCAGACCGTGAGCACCGTGCCGTTCTGGAAGGCCTTGCGGATGATGGGCAGCAGCGCGTCCCCGTCGCCGGGGATATTGCCCGCGCCAAAGGTCTCGATGACGATGCCGCGCAGCTTCTCGGTCATGATGGACTCAAAGAGAGAAAACTGAATTCCCGGAAAGACCTTGATGACCCCGATGGGAACCGGGTCAAGAGTCTGGAGCTTCAATCCGCCTTTCTGCCCCGGCAGAAGGGCGGATTCGTTGTATCGAATGCTGATCCCCGCCTCGGCAAGGATCGGGTAATTGGGCGAAACGAAAGCGATGAGCCCGTCGGCGGAGTACTTCGTCGCGCGGTTGCCGCGCAGCAGCTTTCCGCCAAAGTAAAGGCACACCTCGCGCACGATTCCCTCCCCTGCGATGAGCAGGGCGGTGATGAGATTGTCACGTCCGTCGCTGCGGATCTCGCACAGCGGGATCTGCGAGCCGGTGAGCACGACGGGCTTATCAAGCCCGCCGAGCATAAACGACAGTGCCGAGGCCGTGTAGGCCATCGTATCCGTACCGTGCAGAACAACAAAACCGTCGTAACTGTCGTACTGCTGCGCGATCAGCTCTGCGATGCGGTTCCACTCGTGCACGGTCATATTGGAGGAGTCCAGCAGAGGCGAGAGCTCCATAAAGTCCCACGCGGGCATTTCGGACGAATGAAGGTCGGAAATTGCGTCAAGCGCGGCGCGGAAGTAACCGGAGCGCGGCGCATAGCCGTTGTCGGTGCGCGTCATGCCGATCGTGCCGCCGGTATAAATGATGAGAACGTGTTTCATTGCGTCTCCTGATGGTTTATTTTTTGTAGGGCGTGTGGTCGAGCGGCAGGCTGCGCCGGCGCTCGCCGTCATAGCGGAAGTAAGCGTCCGCAATCGCAGGCGCCGTGGGGATGGACGTGATCTCGCCGATGCCGATGGCGCCGTTTGCAAGGTTAAGTCCGGGCTTGTCGATGACAAGCGCCTTGATTTCTGGGATCTGATTGGCGCGGAAAAGGCCGAGCATACCGTACTTCGCCGTGGGCTTGCCATGGTCGAGCGGGAACTTCTCCGTGAGGGCATAGCCCATGCTCATTACAACGCCGCCCTCGATCTGTCCTTCACAGGAGAGCGGATTGATGGCCTTGCCGACGTCGTGCGCGGCGACCATCTTTTTGATAAGGCCCGTTTCCTTGTCGACAATGCACATCTGCGTCGCATAGCCGTAGGCAACGTGGCTCACAGGGTTTGGCACATCGGCGCCGAGCGGGTTTGTCTTGGCGTAATACTCGCCGTAAAACTCCTGTCCGGCAAGATCGCTGAGCGAACGGTTCTCCATCGCGTCGCGCAGCAGCAGGCAGGCGCGGCGGCAGGCCTCGCCCGTGATCATCGTCTGGCGCGAGCCGGAGGTATCGCCGCTGTCGGGCGTAATGAACGTGCTGTTGCCGTCATAGACCACATCCTCGCGCCTGAGTCCGGCGTTCGTCACCACTATCTGCACAAGCACCGTACCGAGCCCCTGCCCGATGCATGACGCGCCGGTACGGATATGCACCTTACCTTCCTCATCAATAACGAGCTTGCAGCGCCCGTAGTCGGGAAGTCCCACGCCGACGCCCGCATTCTTCATCGCACAGGCAAGGCCGACCGGTTCGCCGTTTTTGACCGCTTCGTCATAGTAGGGCTTGATGGCCTCGAGCGTTTCGACAAGGCCGGTCTCCGGCCCGACGATCTGGCCGTTGGGCAGCACACCGCCGGGGCGAATGGCGTTGCGGTAGCGGATCTCCCAGGGGGAGATGCCCACCAGGTCGGCCATCTGGTTCAGCAGCGTCTCGGTGCAGAAGCAGGTCTGGGTGACGCCGAAGCCCCGGAAGGCGCCGGCGGGGGGATTGTTGGTGTAGTAGGCGCGGCCCTCGATCTCGAAGTTCTCGTAGGCGTAGGGACCGGCGGCGTGGGTGCAGGCGCGCTCCAGCACGGGGCCGCCCAGAGAGGCAAACGCGCCGGTGTCGGATACCACGCTGGCCTTGACACCCTGAATGATGCCGTTTTCGTCGCAGCCCATGGTGAAGTCCATGTCCATGCTGTGGCGCTTGGGATGGACGAGGATGGACTCCTGGCGGCTGAGCTTGAACTTGACGGGGCGCTTTGTCAGATAGCACAGCAGCGCGGCGTGGTGCTGCACGGACATATCCTCCTTGCCGCCGAAGCCGCCGCCCACCAGGCAGTTCTGCACCTGGCAGTGGTCATAGTCCACGCCCAGCATGGACGCGCACTCATGCATGGTGGTGTGGGCACTCTGGTCCGTGGTCAGCAGCTTTACGCCGCCGTTGTCCAGCGGCAGCGCCACGCAGCACTCCGGCTCCAGGAAGGCGTGCTCCGTCCACGGGGTGGAGAAGTGCTCGGTCAGCACATATTTGGCGTTTTTGATAGCACCCTCGGCATCGCCGCGGGAGACGTGCTTGTAGGCCTGCACGTTGCTCTCGTCCGTTTCGAACACCAGCGGCGCGCCGGGGACGGCGGCCTCGGCGGGGTTGTGGACGGCGGGCAGGACTTCGTACTCCACCTTCACCAGCTTCTTGGCGGCCTCCACCGTCTCCTGATCCACGGCGCAGATCAGTGCCACGCTGTCGCCCAGATAGTGGGTGATCTCGCCTACGCCGATGAGGGTGGGCTGGTCCTTCTTCAGATGGCCCACGTTGACCTTGCCGGGAATATCCTTTTGGGTGGCCACGCAGATCACGCCGGGCAGCGCTTCAGCTTCGCTGGTGTCGATGGAGAGAACGCGGGCGCGGGCATACTGGCTGCGGACCGCGCCGCCGTAGCACATACCGTCCACATAAATGTCATCGGGATACTGGCCATAGCCCAGGACCTTTTCCTCCACGTCCAGTCGGTGGACGCGGCTGCCCATCTGCCAGTCGTCGGCGGAGGGGGCGGGCAGCTTGCCTTCGCGGAATATCTTAGCCGCCAGCAGGATGCCGTCGATGATCTTCACGTAACCGGTGCAGCGGCAGATATTGTTGCGGATGGCGAAGGCGGCCTCCTCGCGGGTGGGATCGGGGTTCACGTCCAGCAGCCCCTTGGCAGAGATGACCATGCCGGGAATGCAGAAGCCGCACTGCACCGCGCCGGCCTCGCCGAAGGCGAAGGTGTAGACCTGCTTTTCCCAGTCGCTGAGCCCCTCTACCGTGAGGATGGTTTTGCCCTCCAGCTTGTCCGTCTGGGGGATGCAGGCCTTGGTGGGCTTGCCGTCGATGAGGACGTGGCAGGTGCCGCAGGCACCCTCGCTGCATCCGTCCTTCACGGACGTGAGGTGCAGCTCGTCCCGCAGAAAGCGGATGAGCTTCTGGTTCTTTTCCACAGTGACGGACTTGCCGTTCACGGTAAATGTCGCCATAGTGTATCTCTCCTTTGCGCCCGGCCGGGCTTATCTCTGGTATTTGCAGAAATTATAGCACGGGAACGACGGAAAAACAAGGTGAGAACCGCCGCATTTTGTCCAAGGCGTGATAGTATATCGAGAATATCGGATAAAAAGAAAGAAGCCGCCCAAGGCGGCTCCTTCAAACAAAAGCTTTCTTACGTCTCCAGCACCGGAAGCATGATCTGCAGCAGAAACTGACCCTGCCGGGCAGAGAACACGCACAGCCCGCCGTTGCGCTGGGCGATGGCCTGGATGCTGCGGCATCCGTAGCCGTGTCCTTCCCGGTCACTGACAGGCAGGCCGTCCCGCATGGCTATCGGTCCGGCGCAGGGATTGCGCATCTCGATGAGAAGCTTGTTCTGCCGCACACCGCAGTACAGGGAGATCTGCTTCCGGTCGGCGGGCAGGTCCGCCACGGCGTGCAGGGCGTTTTCCAGACCGTTGCTCAGCAGGGAGCACAGCTCCGTGTCCGAAATGGCTACATCGTTGGGCAGTGAGGCATCCACGGTCAGCACGGCGCCCTGCCGCTGGGCTTTGTCGGTGAAGGAGGAGCACAGCAGGTTCACCAGATGGTTTTCGCAGAAGCGGCGGGGCGTGATGGCCTCGATATCCGCCTGGACCTTTTTGATATACGCTGCCGCCTCGTCCGGCCGTTCCGCGGACAGCAGACCGTCCAGCATATTCAGGTGGTGGCGCATATCGTGCTGATAGACGGCGGTCTGGGTCTCCAGCCGGTGAAGGGAGTCCATCTCAGACTGGGATTGCTCCAGCTCCGCCTCCAGCATGGAGCGCTGCATCTCCGCGTCGGTGCGCCGCTGTGACTGCAGGTGAAAGGCGGGCAGAAACAGCACATAGAACGTCACCAGCACCGTGGGCAGAAACTCATTCAGCGCCTGAATGCCGGAATAGAGTGCATCGGAGTAGATCGTGGTGGCATAGTCGAAAATATAATAGGTGACGGGCAGGCTGCCGAACAGCAGCAGCGCCGCCGTTGAGGAGGTCATGGTGTTATAGGCCGCGGCCACGAAAAAGCGGCGCAGGAGATAATACATCACCGGCATCAGCAGGATATAGACCAGCTCGGCGGCCAGCGTGCTCTGCGTCAGCGCCTCCACGGCGATGCGTCCCCAGCGGGGCGGCTGGCAGCACAGATACGCGGTGCAGGTGCTGACAATGGCTACACCCACCGATTTTTTCATAAACAAAATCAGGATCAGCACCAACGGCACATGGATGACCAGCGGGTAGAGCTGCTTTACCGTTCGTTCGCCCAAAAGCACCAGCCCCAGTCCCTGCACCAGCAGGAACAGTAGGCAAAGCAGCGTCAGCAGGCACTTCTGCTGCCGGGAAACATAGCCGCCGGTGGAGATATCCGCGCTGAGCATCAGTCCATAGATCAGCACCAGCACATAGCAGAATATATCCAGCGCGGATTGCATAGATAAATCAAACATATTATGCGTCCCTCCCGGAAAACAGCAGGGCCAGATAGTCCTTTTGCAGCTGGCCGTACAGCAGGCGGGACACGGGCACGTTATGGCCGCTGAAGGTGATGACCCCGGCGGGGGAGAGCTTTTCGGCCTGGAGCATATTGACGATGTAGGACCGGTGGACCCGCATGAACTCCGGGCGGGCCAGCAGCGCACCCTCGTACTCGCGCATGGAGGCCGCCACCTCGTGAACAGTGCCGTCGGCCATATTGAAAAACAGGTGTTTGCCGTTGACCTCCACATAGCTCAGCTGGGAAAAGGGCAGACGCACCAGCATGCCGTTGGACTTGACGGTCAGGCCGTCCTGTGGCTTCTGATCCCGCAGATACAGCTTGTCCAGCACCGGATAGAGCAGCTTGGCATTGATGGGCTTGAGCAGATACTCCGCCGCCCGGACGCCGTAGCTTTCGTAGGCGAAGCCGGGAGAGGTGGTGAGAAAGATAATATCCGCCGCCGCGTCGAAGGAACGGATCTCCCGTGCGGCGTCCATGCCGGTCATGCCGGGCATCAGCACGTCCAGCAGATACAGGGTGAAGCGCTCGGCGCGGGCAGCGTCCAGCAGCTGGCCGCCGCTGCGGAAGGTCTGAAAACGGACATCGGAGCGCCGGTCAGACTGCCAGGCCTGCAAAAGCGCCGTGAGCTTTTCCAGCTCCTCGATCTGATCATCACATACTGCGATATACATGGCGCCGCCTCCTTGTGCTTTTCTTGTGCTTCCGCGGCTTTATTTTATCATAAGAAAAGGGAATTGTCACCGCAAATTTTACATTTCGCGGACGTGTATGTGCATTTCACGGCATACGCGGACGCAATCCTTCCCGTATCTGTTACGATATCCACAGCAGGGGTCGCTGTGCCCTGCGGAAGGGGGCGTATGCGTATGAAATGGATCATCTGGCTCGTGGCGATCGCCAGCACTTCAGCGCTTGTCGTCCTGTGGTTCTGGGAGGTCCGCCGTCTGCTGCGTCAGCACCGGAGCATGGTAGAGAGCGCCCGGTGCCAGCTGGCCGCTTTTGAAAAGCGGGCGGCAGAGGCTGCGGGCAATGCTGATGTGGCGGAGGTCCTGCGGCGCAGCGAGAGCATTTACCGGCAGGCCGCCGGCAACTATAACGAGACACTGCATCGGCCATGGATCTATATTCCCGGGCGGCTGATGGGCTTCCACTATGAGGAGGCCGCGAAGGTCCCCGGCCGGGTACATAGATAGATGAGCAGGAAAGAGAAGCAACAAAAACCATTGGGAGGGTATTGTTATGCGCGATGAAATGAAACGGACGATGTTTGAACTGTTCGGCGTGGGCAGCGAGGATGACAAGGTGCTGGCCGCCGGCGGAAAAAAGCCTGTTGCAAAGCCGGAGCCGGTAAAGACCGCGCCGGTGCAGGCACCGGTACAGCCTGTGGTGAAGGCCAAGGCCGCCAGCTATCTGGCTGCGGGCACTTCGCTGGAGGGCACGCTGCGCTCCGACGGCGATGTGGAGATCGCCGGGGCATTCAAGGGCGAGATCATTACCACCGGCACGGTGACGCTGCGCTCGGTCATCCAGAGCAATATCACCGCCGGCAGCCTGAACCTCATCGGCTGTACGCTGACCGGTGATGTAAAGGTCACGGGCACCGTTACCGTCAGCGAGGATTCTCAGGTGACGGGTAACATCAACGCCAAGGAGCTGCTGTGCGCCGGTAAGGTCAACGGCGATCTGGAGATCACCGGCGGCACTACCCTGGAGGAGAAGGCTCAGATCAGCGGCGGCCTGGTGACGGGCACTCTGGCGGTGGTCAAGGGCGCGGTCATCCGCGGCGGCGTGGAGATCAAGGCGTTCTCCGGCCCGGCCAAGCAGGAGCCCAAGCAGGAGCACAAGCAGGAGCACAAGGCCAACTGACTGCGATCATGTGATCGGCGGCCGTGCAGCGGACGCTGGTACAGGAGGTATATATTATGGGCCTGTTCAGCAACAATATCCGGTATGCCGGCGGCTTCATTGAGCAGGAGGACGGTCCGGTTATGATCGCTATGCTGGACGGCATCGGCATGAATGGCCTGTATTTCCACCTGTATATGGGCGAGTAAGCTATGATAAAAAAGGAGCACCCGGCCGGGTGCTCCTTTTTGCTTTTTTATTCTTTCGCCTCGTCCGCGTCCTCTGTTTGAGGCAGCAGCGTTACCTCCGCCGCATTCACCTGATGATCCAGAATGGAGGTCACATGGATCCGCATCCCCTCAGCCTCCAGCGTAATGTCCTGCGGGCCGTCGTCGGGTATCATGCCCAGCGCGTCGAACACCAGGCCGGTCAGGGTGTCATGCTCCTCCTGGTCCAGCTCGATGCCAAGTGTGTCCTCCAGATCGTCCAGCTCTACGTTGCCGGTGATGACCAGGGAGCCATCTTCCCGCTTTTCGATGCGGGGCTCATCATCGTCCGGGATGTTGCTGTCGTCGCTGCCCAGGTCGCCCACCAGCTCCTCAACCAGGTCGTTCAGCGTCACGATGCCCACCATGCCGCCGTACTCGTCCAGCACCACGGCCAGGGGATTGCCGGTACGCTTCATGTTGCGGAACAGGGCGTCGGCCTTAATGGTCTCCGGCACGAAGTACGGCGTGCGGACGGCGCCGGCCATTACGCTCTCCCGGCTCTTATCCGCCAGACGGAAGTACTCCTTGGCGTTCAGAATGCCCACCACATTGTCCGCACTGTCCTCGCACACGGGGTAGCGGGTGTGCCGCGTGTTGTGGATGGTCTCGGCCCAATCGTCCATGGTGTCGTCCAGCCACAGCAGATCCACGTCCGTGCGGTGGGTGGCGATCTCCTCGGCGGTCAGGTCATCAAACTCAAAGACGTTCTGGATGAACTCCTTTTCCTCATGGTCGATGCCGCCGTGCTCGCTGCTGGCGTCCACCATCATGCGGATGTCCTCCTCGCCCACCTGCTCCTCGGCCTCGTTGGGATCAATGCCCAGCAGCCGCAGTATGCCGTTGGTAGACGCGCTCAGCAGCCACACAATGGGCGCGAACAGCTTGGAGATGACAGTGATGAGCCCGGAGATGTTCAGCGCTACCTTCTCCGACTGCTTCATGGCAATGCGCTTGGGCACCAGCTCGCCGAATACCAGCGTGAAGAAGGACAGGATCAGCGTGATCAGGATCACGGCGAGGGTGTTCAGCGTGGCGGGCGGGATCGTTACGCCCAGCCCCACCAGCCAGTCCACCAGCGGGTCGGAGAAATTCTCCGCCGCGAAGGCGCTGCCCAGAAAGCCCGCCAGGGTGATGGCCACTTGAATAGTGGCCAGGAACCTGGCCGGCTGGGCCGTCAGCCGGCTGAGCCGCTTGGCCTTCCGGCTGCCCTCCGACACCATTTTGCTCAGCTTCACCTCGTTTACCGACAGCACAGCGATTTCCGCGCAGGCGAACACGGCGTTCAGGGCGATAAGCACCACCTGTAAAAGCAATAACCAACCTATTGAGGTATCCAAATTTTGTCTCCTTTCCCGGGCTCCGCTGCTTTTGCGGAGCACCTCCTCTCGCTTTTTGCGCGATGTAAAAAGCGCAAAAGACACGGCCTGTGTGCCTCGCGCACAGGTCATGTCTCACGTCATTCTCTGTTGTTCTGATCTCGTTCAGGGCAAGAGTCGCTGCCGGCTGTGTCCATCCTGTGATAGAACCTCCCTGTATTTTTGGTTATATTTTATTATACAGATGTGTAGGGGATATGTCAATATGACCGTAGGGAAAAGTGCCGCGGACGTCATGTCCGCGGCACAGTCATGTTACTCTGTCAGCAGCGCTTCCAGCCGCGCGCGGATCAGGCCCAGCAGCGTGTCGTTGTCCGGCTTGTCGGTGTATTCCGACGGGTCGCACAGCATGGTCAGATCTTCGGTAAAGTGGCCAGCCTCGAATATATCCAGCCCCGCCTGCTCCAGGCAGCCGGCAAAGCGCACCAGGTCGGCATTGCCGTCCAGCTCGCCTCGCTTCCGCAGGGCGCCGGCCCAGGCGAACATGGTGGCCAGGGGGTTGGTGGATACCTTTTCACCCTTTCGCCAGCGGTAGAAGTGGTCGGTGACGGTGCCGTGGGCGGCCTCATACTCGGTGGTGCCGTCGGGGGAGACCAGCACGGAGGTCATCATGGCCAAGCTGCCGAAGGCGGTGGACACCATGTCGCTCATCACGTCGCCGTCGTAGTTTTTGCAGGCCCAGACGATGCCGCCCTTGCTGCGGAGGACCTTGGCCGCGATATCGTCGATGAGCGCATAGCGGTAGTGAAGACCTGCCTGTTCAAAGGCGGCCTTGAATTCCTCGTCATAGACCTGCTGGAACAGCAGCTTGAAGGTCTGGTCATAGTCCTTGGAGATGGTGTCCTTTGCGCCGAACCACACGTCCTGCCCCACGGACAGGGCGTAGGTGAAGCAGCAGCGGGCGAAGGAGAGAATGGAGGCGTCCCGGTTGTGCATGGCCTGCACCACGCCGGGGCCCTTAAAGTCGAATACCGTCTGGCGGCTCAGCTCCCGGCCGCTTTCATCGGTGAACACCAGCTCCGCCTTTCCGGCACCGGGTACGCGGTATTCCACCGCCTTGTACAGGTCGCCATAGGCGTGGCGGGCGATGGTGACGGGCTTCTCCCAGCAGGTCACCACAGGCTTGACCCGCTTCAGCAGGATGGGTGCGCGGAACACGGTGCCGTCCAGCGCCGCCCGGATGGTGGCGTTGGGGGACTTCCACAGCTGGGTCAGGCCGTACTCCTCCTGGCGCTGCAGGTTGGGGGTGATGGTGGCGCACTTCACGCCGATCTTCAGGCGCTTGATGGCCTCCGCTGCCTGTGCGGTGACGGCATCTGCCGTCTCCTCCCGGTGGGGCAGGGACAGGTCATAGTATTCGGTGTTCAGGTCCACGAAGGGCTTAATAAGTGTGTCCTTTATCATGCCCCACAGCACATGGGTCATCTCATCGCCGTCCAGTTCGGCGATGGGGACAGGCATTTTGATCTTTTCCATTCAGTTCACCGCCTTTGCCGCGTAATAGTTGATGAGGCACCCGCGCAGCAGCAGCTCGCGCTCCTCCGCGTTGGTGTTTTTCAGATAGAGGAGGAGGTCCGTTTTCCTGCCGTCATGCAGCAGTACCGCGGGGAATTCCTCGTCGCCCCGGGCCACCTTCTCCCGCACCTCCGGGACGTAGATAAAGTCGCCGGGTGCGCCGTCAAAGCTGTCGTCCGCCGCCAGTGTAAAAGGCAGCAGGCCCCAGTTGACACAGTTGGAGCGATAGCGCTTGGTGGCGAATTCGTAGCAGATGTTGGCGCTGCCGCCCAGCACCCGTTGACAGGAGGCCGCCTGCTCCCGGGCGGAGCCGTCGCCGGGTTTGTTGGCAAAGATAACGGAGCCGATGTGCAGCCGGGAGAGGCTGTGTGTATCCAGACCCAATGCGTGCAGTGTATCCGCCAGCACCGCCGGTACCTCACCTGCGGCCCGGGCGCTTTCCAGCGCCGCCGCGGCCTTGGCCCGGGGCACATAGTCCGGGTCGCGGCGGGACAGGGTGAACTGTGCCAGCTTCATGGGGTTGGAACGGTAGGAGGACGTCTCGCCGGAGGGGATGAGCTCATCGGTGGTGGTGACCTCATCCCGCAGAACGGAGGCCACCTGTAGGAGCAGATCATCGGATAGGGCGGGGATGGCGGGCCACTCGGCGATGTTGGGACCGTATTGCAGCGGGGCGTCCGGCTGGGGGTGGCCGAAGCCGCGGTAGACCCGCTTGTCGTACACGGAGGCGTCGAACCGGCGCTCCGCGGGAGAGGGAGCGTCGTAGTCCACATCCGCCGCAGAGGTGAGAACACCGTGGTTCCGCGCGGTGGCGGCAATGGAGCGGGCGTCCATCAGGATCACGCCGGACAGCTGACCGTCGCCGGGCTTGGAGCCCTCTCGGTTGGGGAAGTTTCGGGTGGTGTGACGGATGGATAGGGCGTCATTGGCGGGCACATCGCCTGCGCCGAAGCAGGGGCCGCAGAAGCAGGGCTTGCACACGGCGCCGGCGCGCAGCAGCCGGGCGGACACACCGTTTTCCACCAGCTCCAGCTCCACGGGGACGGAGGGGGGATACACGGAGAAGTCAAAATTCCCGCTGCCTACGTCGCAGCCGTCCAGGATGGCAGCCGCCTCGGCGATGTTGTCATACAGGCCGCCGGCACATCCGGCGATAACGCCCTGCTCTACATGGAGCTTGCCGTCCTTTACCTTGTCGGTGAGATGCAGCTGCACCTTTCCGCCGAACTGGTCGGCGGCCCGCTTCTCTACCTCACGCAGGATGTCGCCGGGGTTGGCGATCAGCTCCCGCAGCGTCACCGCCTCGGAGGGATGGAAGGGCAGGGCGGCCATGGGCTCAATGGCGGACAGGTCCAGCTCGATAAGGCCGTCATAGTACGCGCCGTCCTCGGGATGCAGGGGTGCATAGTCCCCCGCCCGGCCGTGCAGCGCCAGATAGTCCCGCACGGCGCCGTCCGTCTCCCAAATGGAGGTCAGGCAGGCTGTTTCGGTGGTCATGACGTCGATGCCGATGCGGTAGTCCATACTGAGACGGCCGATGCCGTCACCCACGAACTCCAGCACCTTGTTTTTTACAAAGCCGTTTTTATACACCGCGCCGCACAGGGCGATGGCCACATCGTGGGGGCCCACGCCGTGGCGGGGCCTGCCGG
>OKTD01000758.1_pt1 | contig 11763 bp, 7 predicted proteins | sample 1606161 | NCBI WGS metagenome assembly OKTD01 (sample SAMEA3879527, study PRJEB24766) | human gut metagenome | biome: human-associated habitat; feature: feces | place: USA | collected 1985/1987 | reverse complement strand
TCGTAGTACGATACTTTTAACCCGTGAAGGGATACCGCCTATTTTACCCAGATACGATTCCATGTCTTCGTTCAGAACCGGTTCATTGGGGAGAAAAGCAGATACTTTTGTTATAAATACTTTTTGTTCCATAATTACTAGTGCTGTTAGATTGTGTGACACCTATATTAGACTTTCTTTTTTAAACTCATATAAGTAGCTGTGTAATATTCTGTTAGCTCGTTTATATCCATTCCTTCTGTTAGAGATCTCATAAATGCCAAGAAAACCGCATCTGAATCTTATAATAGCTTCTTTGATATTGGTATCTTCATTTATTTCTCCACTCTGTATTGCTTGCTTGATTATTTTTTCCCATACCTTTTTTTCTGTATCGATTATATTCTGGATTTTTTCATCGAAATGCGGATAATATATAGTTGCTTGCATAATCAGAAAGAAGTAGGATTTATACACATTTTTAATCGACAGAGAGTACATGAAATCCATGGTATTTTTGACCCCCTTAATATATTTTTGAAGGAATCCTTCCAATGTGGTTTCCTTGTGGACCTGCATTTTTTTCTTAATATGTTGCGTGTCAATTATATATTTGTCTATAACCTTAACAAACAAATCCTCTTTGTTCCTTACATGGTAGAAAATCGACCCACGTGTTAGTCCTGTAGCGGTCTCAATGTCCGGAACTGTAACCCTATCATAACTCTTTTCCATAAATAATTTAAAAGATGCATCAATGATAGAATCTTTTGTTGTTTTAGTATCTTCCGTTTTCATAAAATAATATTTAATTTACCAAATGGTAGAAGCAATTAATATAACTGGTATAATAACTTCATAGATTATACACCTGATTGTTTGGACAAATATAGATATATTTTTTTATTAATGAAAGATTTAACGGTATAATATGCATCTATTTCACATACTAAGATTTTGAATTATGACCATCAAATAGCCTGATAGAAAAAGAAACTCTATTATGACTATTATAACAGTCCCGATTAATATTCACATATCGATGCCATTCGATGCCACTTTGATGCCACATGATACTCTATCTTTTATTGACTGAGATAGTATCATTCCTATACCTTACCTTCGCCGGACACCAACATTGGTGCGATATAAAAATATATTTTATGGACGAAAAGCAAAAAGACAAAAAAGTATTGCTTGTTGCCGACAAGGAGGATGGTGGCAAGCTAAAAGTGGTGGACAAGTCATCTGCACAGGACGGTATATTACGTATGCTTCTGCCATCAATGGAGAATCTGGAAGATTTTCTCAAAGTAGAAAAAAACACTTCCATATTGGAGGACTTTTTTCAAAATTTAGGTCGACAATATAAACAGCCGACAGATTTTCGCTTCTATCAGATCCCCATCTCATTATTAGAAACATTGGACGTATTCACAGATATGCTCAAAGCTCCGGAGGAGAACAAGGATTTCATTTCACAATATGAGGTGAATCCCGAAGATTACGTACGACAAGAACAACAAACGGCGCAGAAAGAAATCCAATCCGACATAGAGCAGCAAGTAGCCGGTGAAAATGCAACTTCTGCACAATCTGCAACAACGGAACAATCCAACAGCGAACAGCAACTACGTCAACTTTCGAGTATCGAGAACCGTATAGATTGGGAACAGCTTGCTCGTATGGGGATCACACGGGAATCGTTAGAACAGTCCGGTGATTTGACAGCTCTATTATCTGGTCAGAAGTCCGGTCTTGTCACCATTTCCACCGAAGTAGAAGGCATTCCTATCACCACACAGGGACGTATTCACTTTCAGGAAGGCAAGGACGGCAAACTGGACTTGAAGATTGACTGTTATCGTCAGAAGCCTGCTCTTGATTTACCCTTTTATGGGGTACTGTTGGATAAAGAAGTGAAAGATAGCATTCTCGCCACCGGCAATGCCGGCCGCCCCGTCAATCTCCCACTGGATGGCAACGAACCTAAGCCCTGTCTCGTTTCATTGGACAAAGTGACCAACAACCTTGTTGCAGTTCCGGTGGACGACATTCTTATTCCTATGGAAATAAAGGATGTTAGCCTTACCCCAGAACAGCACCGGGAACTATCCGAGGGCAGGAAAGTGCTGGTAGAAGGCATGACTTCAAAATGGGGGAACAAATTCGACGCATATATGCAGTACGATGTAGCCCAAGAAACGTTCAGTTATAATTTCGACGGACTGGATAGAAACCGTTATAAGAAACAGGAAAATCAGCAAAAAGAGAAAACGGAGCAGTTGCAAGGTAACGAACAGACCGTCAATAACAAATTCTTCATCCCCAAGAAATTGTTGGGTAAGGAACTTACACCCGAACAGCAGGAGAAATTCGGGAAGTTGGAGACTATCTACGTTACCGGTATGACAGATAAGGAGGGGCAGCCCTTCAATTCTTATGTCCGTATGAACCCCCACCTTGGCAAAGTTGATTTCTTCAAGTACAATCCTGACAAAGCACAAAGCCGCGCAAAGGAAATCACTCCCACAGCCGAACATAAGACACAGGTAGCAGTGAACAACGGTGCAACCGATGAAGCAGCCAAACAGGTACGTAAACCGCTAAAGTCGGCACAGGAGCAGCCTACACAAGTGGAAACGGCAAAGAAAGAGATAAAGAAAAAGAACAAAGGGAGAAAAATGTAAGAATGTAAAACTAAAAAAGTAAAATCATGAAAGTAATTATTGCAGAAAAACCGAGTGTGGCACGGGATATTGCCCTGATAGTAGGTGCGCGGGAGCGTAAAGACGGATACATGACCGGCAACGACTATGCCGTCACTTGGGGCTTTGGTCATTTGGTAGGGCTGGCAATGCCCGAAGCCTACGGTTATGAAGGTTTTCGCCGGGAAAACCTTCCTATTTTCCCGGAACGTTTCCAGCTTGTTCCCCGTCAGATAAAGGACGGCAAACAGTATAAGGACGATCCCGGAGTAGTCAAACAACTTACCGTTATCAAAGAACTGTTCGATAAATGCGAATCCATCATTTGCGCCACTGATGCAGGAAGAGATTATCCAAAGTAAAAAATTATCCAAAGTAGAATTCTATTCGTATTTGATTATGAGATAGTTATATTTAATACTTACAAAAACTACTTTGGATAATAATTAGTCCTACTTTCCAAGTCCTTTTAACCAGTGCTTCAATTTTGAATCTTTCTCCCAAGAGCCTTCTACTTTATCCATGACAGGAATGATGTCTGCATAAGCAGCTTCAAGAGCCTCTCTTTTCTGTTTGGAATCAGCCCGAGCGTATATTTCTGTAGTTTGTATAGATACATGCCCGAGTATATCCCGAATATAAATCAAGTTCACTCCGGCTTGCAACAAGTGCATCGCCTTGCTGTGCCGTAGGCTATGAGGGCTGATTTTGGCTGGTATAAGATTCGGATCTGCAACATGTGCATTCCTCACGTATCTCATCAAAATAAAAGTTACCCCCGCATTTGTGAGTTTTCCCCCTCTGTTGTTTACAAACAAAGGACGTTGGTTCAACGATTGCTTCAACAGACCTTCGGTTTCCATATACTTTTTAAGTAATTCCACTTGCTGTTCTTGTAGCGGAACAAGCCTTCTTTTCCGTCCCTTGCCAAATAATGACACATAATATGGCTTAACCAAATGCAAGTCTGTCGGTGTCAAATCTATGAGTTCCTGAACTCTGGCTCCACTGTCATACAGTAACGCTATCAAGGCAAGATCACGAAGTCCGTTTCTCGTATTTACTGGTATTAACGACAACAATAGTCTTATTCCGTCAATAGACAAATAACTTACCGACTGCTTTTCGCAATGTTTCGATTTTATAGATAATATGGATTGCCATTGGTCCAAATGGAAGATGTCAGTATACAGCATATACTTACAAAAAGTATGGAATGCGGAGAGCTTTTGATTGCGTGTTGCTGTACCGCATCCTTTGTTTTCTTCCGTCCAATGTAAAAAATCCGAAACGTTGTTTCGTGTCAGATGTTCCAGCGATATCCTGTCTGCCTTAATGCATCTTGTTTTTTCCATAAAATCTATGAATGACAAGAATGTATTTCCATATGCCCTTATGGTGTTATGGCTCAGACCTCGTTCTCCGGACAGATAACTTGTAAAAAAGCGAGTCAGATACTTTGCAAAATCATCTTTCATAGGCCACAGGATTATTGGGTAAAGCGGGGTATAAAAAACTTGTAATGGAACTTTCCAGTTTCAGTACATCCGGATACATCTCTTGTGTCAGCCGCACATAGGTTTCCGTATCGGACAGCTTCTTATGTCCAAGAAAAACGGAAAGAATAGGAAGCGTACAATATATATCCGCCCCGTTTCTTACTTGGCGCATCAACGAATGTACGGCAAATGTATGCCTTAGATCATGTACTCTGGGTCCTTTTTTAGCACAATGCGGAATACTGCATTTTCTTAATATAATTCTGAACCACGCATAAACCCTGCTCTGGTTCAGAGGCAATCCGGATGGAGAAATAAAAAATGGAGACTCCATGGCATTTACATGGGGTAAAGGCAGCCTGTTCCTCGCTTCCACATATTGGCTTAACATCTGGTGCAATGACGGACAGACAGGTATCAGGCGTTGGCGCTGGTTCTTGGTTTTCCTTATTGTGATTACTCTTTTCTCGAGATTTATATCTTGGTTCAACAATGACGTGGCTTCACTCACACGCATCCCTGTACCATACAGCAGGCGAAAAATGGCAGGTATAGAAAAAAGACGGCTGTCCATATTTCCGTGATCGCTGGCCACAAGAGAATCACACACTGTAAAAATGGAAAGCACTTGTTCGTGCGTGAAGATGTATGGTGCATACGTATTGGCTTTGCTCTTTGGAATTCGAGGTACATAACAAGGAAAACCTATGTTATTCATATACTTTGCAAACTGTGCCAATATAGAATATTTGCTACAAATCGTTTTATAGCTGTTATTAATCAAAGTATGTCCCCATTTGTCTATCAGTACACTTGTGATAAAAGGAGTCCGTACCTTTTCTTCGATGAAGAACCGATCGAGTAACCCTAAAACACTTTCAAAATATTTCCTTGAAAAACCCAGAGCTTCTTTTGCATCCACAAACTTTTGCATATATGGAGCGAATACGCTCATAAATTTACATTTTTCCATAAAAGATACCTCCTTTCTGTTCGTAAAAAGCGGGATTGACAAGCGGTACGTCAAGGGCACATTTCATCAGGCTTGACAAATCTACCCTTAAATATTCCATTGTACTCAAGGAACTCTCGTGTCCCAATGATTCAGATATGACTGGCAGCGAAACACCGTTGGCAAGCAGTCTGCTGGCGAGAGAATGACGCATAGCATGAGGACCGAACTTACGTTTGGATATATCAACGCCTGATTCTCTCATAATTCTTGATATTACACCGTTTATTCCCCAACGGAACATTGGACGATAAGGTGGACGTGCCGATAAGAATATTTCCGAATGCCCGGAAATCGGTCTGCCATAACGCAGATAATTGACTATGGCTTCACCGACATCAGTAAGCAACGGAAGCTCTATCGATTTTTTTGTTTTGTATTGGATGAATGCAATGACATTGTGATCCCAATCCAAATGGTCAAACTCCAATCTGCAAATATCCGAAGCGCGTAAACCGAGCCGTGTGGCAAGAAGCAATATTGCATAATCACGTTTCCCTACCGGACCTGATTGTTCAACCGACAACTCTATTTGTTTGACTTCTTCGGCACTATATATGGAAGGCAGTTTTTCCCGTTTGGGATAACGGTTACGAGAAAGAACATATTCAAAATCTGTCTGAATATATTCTTTACCTGCCAGGAATCGGAGAAACAGCCGTATAGAAGAATATCTGTCCCTGGCGTTTCTACTCGTACTCAAAAAAGTCACGATTTCATCTTCTCCAATATCGCAAAGTTTTGATTTTGACTTGGTTTCCAAAAATTCAATAAAATAACTCAAATTACGGCGATGTTTTAAAACCGTAATATCATTACGCCGACTATTTACCAGCTCTTCCAGAAAAAGATGTGCAGCTTCTCCAATCTCTCCGGGCAAAGGATGTTCTTCTATTGGTACTATCCTTTTTGGAATAATACCTGTATCCAAATAAGCGGAAAGGATATGCACACTACGAGTAAGTACCCGCTTGGAGAATGGGGTTAAATTCGAAAGAACTGATTTCAGGTAACATTCTCCGGCTTCAGTCGAGTAGAACACGATGTCTTTTTCCTGTAGATAAGGCAACAGGTATTCCGACCATTTCTTCTGGTGTAAAGTAATGCAGGCTTCCGAATACCCAAGAAACCGCAAGTGTTCTGTACATTCTTGTATCAGAACATGAATGTTTTTCTTTTTGTTGTTGGACATATTTATTGATTTTAACGGGTGGTTTGTTCCAACCCTATGCGAAATTACCATTATATTATCCAAACAACATTATCAAAAGTAATATTGAAAATCAATTTATTGGAAACTTATAGTTGTTATTGCTTTGGATAATCTTTTACTTTGGATAATCGCGTTTATCTAAAGTTGTGATAATCGTGAAGGGGAGCTTATTTTCCGCTATATCTATCATTATCTGGGATGCAGCAAGCCCTTTTCCCGCTTATGGATTAGCAGTCTGACCGACAAAGCGATCCGTCAAGGCATGGAGAACCTGAAAGACGGTAGGGAATACGACAACCTCTACCGCAGTGCCAAAGCACGCAGCGAAGCCGACTGGCTCGTCGGCATCAATGCCTCCCAAGCCTTGTGTCTCTCCGCCGGGCGTGGCGTATTCTCTTTAGGCAGGGTGCAGACACCTACCTTGATGATGATATGTAACCGCTACATGGAAAACAAGAACTTTACGCCGCAGAAATACTGGCAGCTACGGGTACAGTCCGGCAAAGCCGATATTACCTTTTCCGCTCTTTCCGTCGACAAATACGACAGGAAAGATGAAGCGGACAGCAATTTGCAGAAAGTTTGCTCTGCTGCTTCCCTGCAAGTAACTGCCGCCGAGAAAAAAGAAGTATCGCAAGAACCACCCTTGCTGTATGACCTTACCACTCTGCAAAAAGAAGCGAACGTTCGCCATAGCTTTTCTGCCGACAAAACACTTTCCATAGCACAAAATCTGTATGAAAAGAAGGTAATGTCATATCCCCGTACCGGCAGTCGCTATATAGCAGATGATGTATTTGAAATTATTCCGGAGCGCATTCGTTTGCTTACGGCGTATCCGCGTTTCTCAACCTATGCCGCCACATTGGTTGGCCGGCCGTTGAACAACCGCAGTGTCAATGCAAGCAAAGTCACTGATCACCATGCGCTGCTCGTTACCGAGAATCTCCCCGGTGACCTTTCTGCGGATGAACGCACCATTTATGAGATGGTTGCCGCGCGTATGCTCGAATCCTTTTCAGGCAAATGTATTATGGAAAAAACCGCAGTCACCTTACAATCAGCCGGTGTTGCTTTCTCCGTGCGTGGCAGTGTTATCAAAGTTCCGGGCTGGCGTTCCGTGCTTAACCTTTCCGATGAAGAGGAAGAGGGCAATACCACTTTGCCTGAACTTCACGAAGGCGACACCTTATCTATATATAACAGTGAAATATTGGACAAACAAACCAAGCCCCGTCCGCTGCATACCGAAAGTTCCTTGCTTGCAGCGATGGAAAGTGCCGGTAAGGAGTTGGAAAACGAAGAAGAGCGCCGGGCGATGAAAGAAGCAGGTATCGGAACCCCTGCAACCCGTGCCGCCGTTATCGAGACATTATTCAGCCGTGACTACATCCGCCGTGAAAAGAAATCCCTTGTCCCCACTGAAAAAGGCTTGGCAGTCCATGCCATCGTCAAGGACAAGAAGATAGCCGATATCTCCATGACCGGCAGTTGGGAAAGTGCCCTTGCCAAAATCGAAACCGGAGAGACAGACGCCGATACTTTCCACCGTGGAATAGAAGTTTATGCCGCACAAATAACAACGGAGCTTTTGAATGCCACTGTCTCCTTAGCGTCCTCACCCGATGTTCCCCTTTGCCCCAAATGCAAAAAAGGACACGTGTTTATCTATAACAAGATAGCCAAATGCAGCAATGTTGACTGTACTTTGAAAGTGTTCCGCAATATTTGCAACAAGCAACTGACCGACAAGCAAATCATGGAACTGATAACTAAAGGTAAAACCTCCGTTATCAAAGGCTTGCAGGGCAAAAGCGGCAAATCATTCGACGCTGCCCTTGTTTTCGATGCGCAGTTCAACGTTACTTTTTCCTTTCCGGACAAAGGAACGCAAAGTACGGCAAAGAAGAAAAAGTAATCGCCTGCGTGTGACACAATAACCGGAAAAGTGCTATATTTGCCACTATAAAGTTCATAACTCATAAATAATTGTTTTTGCAGTTGTTTGTTATGGATTTTTTAGTGGTGGCACTCAGGGAGGGATACCCTGGGTGCTTTTACATACAGTGCTTTTCCCATTCATTATTTTCGGGCAATCCCGCCCGGCCACTAAAAAAATCCAAGTTATGAATAAGAATAAGAAAAACAGCAAAAAGAACAGACAACAGATCCAGTCACAAGGATACCATCAACCGAAACAGTCGGAAACTCCGGTGCAGCAAAAACAGTCAGCGCCTAAACAGCCTGAACCACAACCGCAGGAATTGTCTTACTACCGTTTATTACTGCTTTCTTTCCTGAAAGAATCCCATCCCGAATTAGTGGATAATAGCGATTTTATTGCCGCTCGTGCCGACAGTGCCGCCGAAGCATACAGTGAAGCCATCCACACCGGCTCTACTCACGATGCCGCTACCGAAATCGCCGATCAGGTATTGTTTGCCGGGCTTCACTTCTCCAAATACAATGTCATTGTAACCGTTCTTTGGAATGAGTTCAGTGATGAAGTACCTCAAGGCAATGCACAATCCCTTGCTTTGCAACTCCTTCCGGTTTGTGAAGAAGTATTTGCCAAATATCCGCTCTCCGATGATTTCCTGTACGAACCCGCTTTCGACAACCTTTATACGGAAATCACCGGTACAATCCTAATCTGGCTGGACGAATATGGCATACAATAAGAAAGCGCATCTGAAAGACAATATCGAAGCAATCAAACTGGCATTTGCGTTGGAACGTGAAGGGCGTACCGCTACCGTTGAAGAACAGGCGATTTTGCGTGCCTATTCCGGTTTCGGCGGTATCAAAGCGGTACTCAATCCCGCTTCCAGCCTTGCCGACGTTGCCCGTTGGACAAAGAGCGACCGTGAACTGTTCCCTCTTGTCTCGCAATTACACAGCATCATCCGCAGTAATTCAAAAGATGAGGCGGAATATAAACGTTACTTTTCCAGTTTGAAAAACTCTGTCCTGACGGCGTTCTATACGCCGCAGGACATTGTCTCAGTACTTGCTTCCGAATTGGGCAACCACGGAATTGCCCCGTCCCGTTTCCTCGACCCGTCGAGCGGAACCGGTGTATTTGTCGATGCTTTCCAACAACATTCCTCACAACAACAGCTATCTGAACAACAGTCCGCGGCACAGCAGCCCGTTGAACAGCACCCCTCCGCCCAGCAATCATCCGAACAGCAGTCATCCGAACAGCAGCTCTCTCGTACCGGTTTATCCCCAACTGGCTCATACCGTCCCGAAATAGTCTGCTTTGAAAAAGACCTCCTGACCGGCAAAATTCTCTCTCACCTTCACCCCGAAGCCAAAGTAGAAATTACCGGTTTCGAGGATAGTGGGCTTCGTTACCTGAACCGTTTCGACATCACCGCTTCCAACATTCCCTTTGGCGATGTGGCGGTCTTCGACCCCTCTTTCACAAAAAGCAAGAGCCTTGTCCGTCAGCACGCCGCCAAGAGCCTGCACAACTATTTTTTCCTGAAGGGACTGGACAACATTCGCGAAGGGGGTATATTGGCTTTTATCACCTCGCAGGGCGTTCTGGACTCCCCGGCGAATGAAAGCATCCGCTACCAGCTCATGCAACATTCCCATTTGGTATCCGCCATTCGTCTGCCCAACAACCTCTTTACAGACGGTGCAGGTACCGAAGTAGGCAGTGACCTGATTATCCTCCAGAAGAAATCCGATAAGACAGAACCACTTACCGATGACGAACACGCCTTCATCGCCTCCAGCCCGCGACCGGAGGGGTTCAGCACGAATGACTACATCTTCCGGAATATCCCCATCATCCATACCAAAGCCAGTGTAGATACCGACCCTTACGGACATCCCGCAATGGTTTACATCCACGAAGGTGGTTTGCCCGGTATCACTTCCCAGCTCCGGAGCTTGCTTCGCAATGACTTCCACCGCCGGCTGAACGTACCCCTCTATCAACAATTCCTCCCGTTGGAAGAACAGCAGCGCAGGGCACAGGTGCAGCATACCCAGCCCACACGGTTGAATGAAACACCGGAACAAACCAAAGAAGTGGAGCAAGCACCGGCACCGAAAACAGTACCGGAGCAAACTAAAGCTCCCGAACCGGAAAATAGATCCGCATCGGAGCCTGCCCCAACCGAACCGGCGACCGCTACCAATCCGGTAGAACCGGTAACCGCTACCATAGAAAAACCATTGCCCGAACCGAAAGAAGAAATCGAACTTTCCCTTTTTTCTCCCCCGGTATTGAGCCTGTACGACCTCTTCGAGTTCACAGCAGAAGAGCGTACCCAGATAACCCCGAAACGTGGCAAACGCCGTTCCGCATCCTCCTCCCGAAAACAGCCCGTACAAGGCAACCTTTTCGGCGAACCGGCTGCCGGTACAGCCCAACCCACCGGCAAAAAGCCCAAAGGAAAGTCCGTAGAAAAGTCCGTAGGGCAACCGGCCGGACAACCGCGTGCGCACCAGTCCACCGGAAAACCGGCAACCGTTTATTCCATTTTCGATGCACGTCAGAACAAGCAACAACCGCCGACTGCAACCATCGAAGACCAAGCGACTGATATAGCAGCAACAGAAGCAGCAAGAATCGCCGCCGAAGAGGAACGCAAACAGCGGATGCAGCCCCGTCCATACCCCAATGAAATCCCGTCCCATTACAAAGACGGCTCATTAGTAGTTCTGGACAAGGGCATCGGCTATATCCGCAACATCCAGTTTGCCCCGATGTTCCACCCCCTCGAACTGCCCGACCGCCAGTTCCGCAAACTCTCGCTCTATGTAGAAATCCGTGATACCTATCACGACCTCTACAACAGCGAAGCTACCGAGCGCAAAGAAAACACCGTCCGGCGCGACCAGCTCAACACGCTGTACGATGATTTTGTCCGTCAGTTCGGCAACCTGAACAGCCCGAAGAACATCGACCTGATCCGCATGGATAACGACAACCGTGCCATCCTCTCACTGGAACGCTACAAAGACGGTCAGGCACTCAAAGCCGACATCTTCGACCACCCCGTAGCCTTCAATAAGAACGAACTGACCCGCGTCGATACCTCGGACGAAGCCCTTTCCGCCTCACTCAACAAATACGGCGAAGTCAACCTCGAATACATGGCAAGGCTCACCGGCAAGACCGAAGACGCCCTGCTCGACGACCTCAAAGGGCGTGTATTCTTCAATCCTCTCATCAAAGGTTACGAGATAGCTGACAAATTCATTGCCGGCAACGTCATTTCCAAAGCCGAAATGATAGAGGACTACATCGCGAACCACCCCGGCAACGACCGTGCCTCACAGTCGCTCGATGCCCTGCGTGCCGCCTTTCCCGTACCCATCCCGTTTGAA
>OKTD01000749.1_pt1 | contig 11865 bp, 9 predicted proteins | sample 1606161 | NCBI WGS metagenome assembly OKTD01 (sample SAMEA3879527, study PRJEB24766) | human gut metagenome | biome: human-associated habitat; feature: feces | place: USA | collected 1985/1987 | reverse complement strand
CCTCCCTGTGCTTGTCAAATGATATGAAAAGCATCTGCAAAAAATGCGGGCAATATACATATTTTCAATAAAAACCACAATGCCCGGCGTGACGATGATTGCAATGCGGATTAATGTGCAGCGATTTCTTAATCTTAAGCGCAGCACGGTAATTCAGGTGCGTTGATGCAAAAAACCGGACAAACCGCAAGGGCAGTCCGGCATGATTGACATATGGAATTTCTGAAAGAATTAATCCGTTGATTCGAATATTCAATAAGATTATTTCCCGTTAAGGTAGGCTTCCTGCTCCGGTGTCAGCGAATCGATATGCAGCCCCATTGCATCAAGCTTCATGCGAATAACTTCATTGTCTATCTGCTTCGGAACATCGTAAAGCCCGGGTGCCGTTTCTCTTCCGTGTTCTGCAAGCCAACATGCGGAAAGAGCCTGAATTGCAAAGCTGAGATCCATTATCTCCGCAGGGTGTCCGTTGCCTGCAACGATATTAACGAGCCTCCCGTCCGCAAGCAGGTTCAATATGCGTCCGTCTGCCGTTCTGTATCCGGTTATAAAGGGTTTGCGCTCGATTTTTTCAACAGCAAGTTTCTCAAGATCTTCTTTGCTGACTTCAACATCAAAATGCCCGGCGTTGGCAAGAATGGCATTATGCTTCATCTTTTCGAAATGCCTTGCGGTAATGACGTCGCGGCAGCCGGTAGCGGTAACAAAAATATCGCCGATAGGTGCTGCCTCATCCATAGTCATAACGCGGAATCCGTCCATTACCGCTTCAAGTGCGCGGAAAGGATTTACTTCCGTAACAATAACATTTGCGCCCAGTCCTTTTGCGCGCATTGCAATGCCGTTTGAACAAAAACCGTACCCTGCAACAACAACGGTGCGCCCGGTCACCATGTTGTTTGTCGTGTACATGATTCCGTCCCAAACGCTTTGCCCCGTGCCGTGGCGGTTATCAAAAAGGTGTTTGCAATCAGCATCATTGACCGCAAGCATGGGGAAGGGCAGTGAGCCGTCCTTTGCCCGTGCACGGAGCTTATGAATACCGGTGGTCGTTTCTTCACAGCCGCCGATAAGGCATTCTGCATATTCCGGATGCTTTTCGGTAAGCATCGTCACGAATTCACCGCCGTCGTCAATAATGATATGCGGTTTGAACTCAAGGACGCGGCGAATATGTTCATAATACTCTTCTTCGGTTGCGCCGAAAAATGCATGAACATCCATCCCGTCCTCGACAAGTGCAGCACAAATGTCGTCCTTTGTTGAAAGCGGATTGCTCCCGGTCACGGAAACTGTTGCACCGCCGTCACGCAGTACGAGCGCAAGATATGCGGTCTTTGCTTCAAGGTGAACGCATACCGAAATCCGCAGCCCGCGGAAAGGCTGCTCGCGGACAAAACGTTCCCGCAGTGTACTCAAAACGGGCATAAAGTCCTTAACCCATTCAATACGTTTATGCCCCAAAGGAGCAAGTGATATGTCACGAATCGTACTCATTGTTTCCTCCCTGCCGCTTGCTTGCGCAAAACGAAACTTATCTTTTTCATAATTTAATAACACATCTTTGAAACAGCTGATGCTTCAGTAAAAAGAATTCTACCATATATCAATGCAAATGGCAATATATTGAACCATACGAATGCTCCGGCAGGGTAATCGAAATGATATAATGTTCAAACCTCTTGCAATGCCGCAAAAGAGGTTGTAAAATAATAAGTTGTGAAAAATCGGGAAGATGAACAAAAACACCGATTGCTGAGCCGATATTTTCGGTGAAAGTGAAGCATTTGAATATTAAAAATAGCTGAAAGGACGCTTTCGCAGCGGCGGAAGCGGTAACTGTAATATTATGAACGAAAAGATTCGCAACGTTGCGATCATTGCGCATGTTGACCACGGTAAAACGACCCTTGTTGATCAGCTTCTGCGGCAGAGCGGTGTTTTTCGCACCAATGAACAGGTGCAGGACAGGGTAATGGACTCCAATGACCTTGAACGTGAGCGAGGCATCACAATTCTTTCGAAAAACACGGCGGTAAACTACAAAGGCTATCGCATAAACATTGTTGACACTCCCGGCCATGCCGATTTCGGCGGCGAGGTGGAGCGTATCCTGAAGATGGTCAACGGCGTCATCCTGCTGGTGGACGCCGCCGAGGGCCCTATGCCCCAGACCCGTTTCGTGCTCAGCCGCGCGCTGGAGCTTGGCCATCGTGTTATTGTGGTTATCAACAAGATCGACCGTCCCGACCAGCGTATCCACGAGGTCATCGACGAGGTGCTGGAGCTGTTGCTGGACCTGGACGCCACCGACGAGCAGTTGGACAGCCCTATGCTGTTCTGCTCCGCCCGCAACGGTACCGCCAGCTATTCCCCCGACGTGGTGGGCACGGACCTGAAGCCGCTGTTCGATACCATTCTGGACTACATCCCCGCGCCGGAGGCCGACCTGGACCAGCCCTTCCAGATGCTGGTCAGCTCCATCGACTATAACGAGTTCGTGGGCCGTATCGCCATCGGCCGTATCGAGCGCGGCGTGCTGAAGCAGAACCAGGAGATTGCCGTGTGCAACTACCACGATCCCGACGCCCCGGCCAAGAAGGCCAAGGCTGTCAGTATGTACGAGTTCGCCGGTCTGGGCAAGGTGCCCATCACCGAAGCGACGGCGGGCAATATCATCGCCCTCAGCGGCATCGGCGATATCACCATCGGCGATACCATCTGCGCGCCCGACTGCGTGGAGCCGCTGCCCTTTGTGAAGATCAGCGCCCCCACGGTGGAGATGACCTTCTCCGTCAACGACAGTCCCTTCGCCGGGCGCGAGGGCAAGTTCGTCACCAGCCGCCAGCTGCGTGACCGCCTGTTCCGCGAGACGCTGAAGGACGTGTCCCTCCGTGTCAGCGAGATCGAGGGCGTTATGGACGCCTTCAATGTGGCCGGCCGCGGCGAGATGAGCCTGTCCATCCTCATCGAGACCATGCGCCGCGAGGGCTACGAGTTCCAGGTGTCGCCCCCCCGTGTACTGTACCAGACCATCGACGGCAAGAAGTGCGAGCCTATCGAGCGCCTGGTGGTGGACGTGCCCGCCGAGAGTGTGGGCGCGGTCATCGAGAAGCTGGGCGCCCGCAAGGCGGATATGCAGGAAATGACCCCCATCGGCAGCCGCATGAAGGTGGAGTTTCTGGTGCCCAGCCGCGGTCTGTTCGGCTACCGCAACGAGTTCCTGACGGATACTCGGGGCGAGGGCATTATGGCCAGCGTGTTTGACAGCTACGCCCCCTATAAGGGTGAGCTGACTCGCCGCAATACCGGCTCTCTGGTGGCCAGCGAGACCGGTGAGTCCATCACCTACGGTCTGTTCAACGCGCAGGAGCGCGGCGTGCTGTTCATCGGCCCCAACGTGGGCGTGTACGAGGGCATGGTAGTGGGCATCAGCCCCAAGCAGGAGGACATCGTGGTCAACGTCTGCAAGAAGAAGCAGCTCACCAACACCCGTGCCGCCGGCAGCGATGACGCCCTGCGTCTGGTGCCGCCCCGGAAGATGAGCCTGGAGCAGTGCCTGGAATTCCTGGCGGATGACGAGCTGCTGGAGGTCACCCCCAAGAACCTCCGCATCCGCAAGACCATCCTGAACCACGAGCGGCGCATGAAGGCGCAGCACGGGAAGAAAAACTAAATTATGTAAACCAAAAGACCGGCGAAAGCCGGTCTTTTGGTTTATGTGGGGAGGATGTAATGTCTGGCTGCGGCGATTGTAAGCAGTGCTGTATGACCCGGTGCGTAAATTCTGGTACGGTAAGGTCGTGGACACAGAGGATAGGTTAACATAATAAAAACGTTATGTGCCCAACCAATTGACATTTCCCGGCGGGTGTGGTAAAAGAATAGAGACGCGTAGCGCACTTGTGTGCCTGCGAAGCGTATCGCCCTCGGGCGGTGCGCTTTTTATTTTTATGGAGGAAACTGCAATGCCAAAGAACAAAACACAGGGGATCATTTTCGGTATCATCATGTCGTACAGCATGGCTGTCGGCATGGAGATATACAACAACGCTATCCAGCAGGGGGTACATTTGCAGCCGGGAGGGTTTACCAACCTGACCTACGGTATCGTGGGCAAGGCGCTGGTGGAGGCGCTGTTTATGGGGCTCATCGTCATCATCGTGTCGGAGCTGTGGGGCAACCGGCTGGGCGCCCGCTTTGCCGCCAAAGTCAGCGACCCGCAGCGGGATAACCCCTATTTCTGTCGGTTGATGCGGCAGGCGGGCACCGTGTCCGTTATGTGCCCCACCATGAGTCTGGCGGCCACCATTATTTTCAGCATGATCTTAGGCGGTGCGCCGGTGTGGCAGCTGCCCGCCATCTGGGCGGGGACGCTTATCAAGAACTTCCCCATGGCGTTTTTCTGGAATATGTTTGCCGCCGCACCCTTTACCAACTGGGCCTGCGGAAAGCTGTTCGAATAAAAGAGCGCTCCCCCGGCGGGGGAGCGCTCTTGCTTACATGACCGGCACGAACTCCACGTTCAGGTCCACGATCTCGTTGACGCCGTCCAGCCGTGCGCCGTGGTCATACTGCCACACATCGAAGCGGTAGTAGAAGTCCGGATAGTCGCCGGGATCAGCGATCCACAGGGCGATGTTCCTCATAGAGGGCAGATCATAGCGGTAGTAGCCCTGCTGGCGGTTCATGTACACCCCGGCCTCATAGCCGCCCTGTTCGATCAAGGCGCAGAAAGTCCGGGCCTGGGAGGTCAGCAGGAATTCGTTGTTGTGCAGTGTGCGGGAGTCCTCCTGCTGCACCGGCTCCCAGTCGTAGTACACCGGCAGGTCCAGGTCGCGGCCATCCAGCAGCTGCAGGGCGTACAGGGCCTCCTGGGCGGCCTCCTGCACGGTGGCGGCCTGGGAGAAGAAATACACGCCCACGTCGATGCCGGCGGCCCTGGCCCCGCTGTAATAGCTGTCGAAGGACCGGTCCGGGTACAGGGAGCCCTTCTCGCCGTAGCCCCGCAGACCCAGGCGCAGATAGGCAAAGTCGATGCCCTGCCGCTTCAGCGCCGCCCAGTCGATGGTGCCCTGGTGGTTAGACACGTCCACGCCCCAGCGGGTGGCGTATTCCGCGCCCAGATAGCGGACGCGGACGCCGTCGCTGCCGTCGTCGTTGGTGTCCCGGCGGAAGTCCTCCTGCGCCAGGTCGCTGGCGGGGATACCCTCATGGGGCGTCATCCACACCATGTTAAATCCGTCGTTGATATATACCTGCCCCGCGTGGGGATCGGCCTCCGGCTCCTGCCGGGCGCTGCCGCCCCGCAGGGACAGAACGACCGCCGTCAGCAGTGCGCCCACCACCAGCACCGCCGCGATCAGCAGCAGCACCGGCAGCAGACGCCGCCGCGGCCGGCGGCGGGGCGGGGAAATTCGATCCATAGTTACCTCTCCTTTTCGAAAACGTGTATGTCAAAGGCGATGCGGCAGTCCAGCTGCGTGAGTTTACATAATTTTTCAACGCCGGCCTTCGGCGTTTTCCAGCAGTAGGGCGTCATGCCGAACAGTGCCTGTATGTCCGCCGGGTCCTCCAGATGGATAACGTCCGTTATGTGCCGAATACTCACATACCGGAAGCCCTCATAGGGCGTCTCCTTCACCTCATTGACATAGGGGTGGTCATAGAGCACCTGCTTCATCTCCCACAGGTGCATTTCTCCGGGCACCACATAGATAAAGTGCCCGCCGGGCCGCAGCACGCGGCGGAATTCCTCGATGGCCAGCGGTGAGAAGCAGTTGATGAGCAGGTCTACGGACCTGTCTGCCGCCGGCAGGCGGTAGGAGGAGGCCACAGCGAACTGCACATTTTTCTCCTGCTTAGCCGCCAGACGCAGTATGGGCTTGGAGATATCGATCCCGGCCATCACCGGCGTCTTCCCGGCCTCACACAGGGCACGATAGATGCCCGCGGTGTAGTAGCCCTCGCCGCAGCCGTTGTCCAGCACCGCCGGGGCATCGCCGGTCAGCTCCACAGCGAGTTGACATAATTCTTCGCATAGCGGGGCGTAGTAGCCCTTTTCCAGAAAGGCGTGCCGCGCTGCGGCCATAGCCTTGTCGTCGCCGGGGGTTTTGGAGTGCTTCCGGTTCACCGGCAGCAGATAGGTATAGCCCTCCCTGGCGATGTCGAAGCAGTGGCCGGCGGGGCAGAGATAGCTGCCCTCCCGCCGCGTCAGCGCGCCGCCGCACAGGGGGCAGACGAACAGACTGTTCATCGCTCACCCTCCGGCAGCGTCACGTCGTGTATCCATTTACGGGACCGGATGCGCCACAGGCAGATGGGACACTTGATAAAGCTCTCCGCCTGTATGGCCAGCGACACGAACCAGGGATCCGCGTCCAGCACCAGCGCCAGCAGGGCCGTCAGCGGCAGCGCCACCAGCCACTGGGGTGCCAGATCCAGCGCCGTGGACCAGAACACATCGCCGCCTGCCCGCAGGATACCGGTGACGGCGGAGATGGAGTAGGCGTGGAAGGGGATGCAGGCGAAGCCCGTCACCGCCAGCGTGGTGGCCAGATGGGCACTGAGATCGTATAGCTTGAACAGCGGGAAGATCACCGGCTGGAACAGCAGCGGCACCAGCGCCAGGGCGATGACAGCCAGTACGGCGCCCACCAGTATCGTCACCCAGGACAGCGTCCTGGACAGGTCCATCAGCTCATCGTGGCTCTGTCCCTCACCGATGGCCTTGCCGATCATCACGGCGGTAGCGGCGCCCAGACCAAAGCACACCACCAGGAACAGGCGGTTCAGGTTGCCCATGACGGCGTTGGCCGCCAGAAACTCTACCGAGATGGTCATGTGTCCCAGAATGACGGTGAGCAGGCTGTTGCCCAGCCCCCAGAACAGCTCGTTGGCCATCACCGGCGAGGCGTATTTCACGAACCGGCGCAGCATCTCCCAGCCCGGACGGAAGAGCGCCTTCAGGTCCAGGGGGATGACCCGGCTCCGCAGGGCGCAGAACAGGCACACGGCGAACTCCGCCACGCGGGAGAGCAGTGTGGCGATGGCCGCGCCCTCCACGCCCAGCATGGGAAAGCCGCACTTGCCGAAGATCAGCAGGTAGTTCATGCCGGTATTCAGCACCGTGGACATACCAAACAGCTTCATGCCGAAGCTGGCGTTCTCCACGCTGCGCTGCGCGCTGACGTAGATAGACGAGAGCATATTGAACACATAGGAGAAGCCGATGACCCGCAGATACGGCGCGCCCAGCAGGGACAGATGATGCTTGTTGCTCATCAGGTCCATGATCTGCACCGGCCACAGGAACAGCGCCAGCGCGATGACCAGCGCCAGAGCCACGCCCAGCCCCGCCGCCACGCCGATGGCACGGCTGATGCTGGGCAGGTCCTTTTTGCCCCAGTACTGGCTGATCAGGATGCCTACGCCGGACTGGACGCCGAACACGATGGAGATCAGCAGGAACACCGGCACGTTGGCCGCCGTTACCGCCGCCATCTCATTGTTGCCCAGCTGGCTGACCATCAGCGTGTCAATAAGACCCAGCGAGAACGTGATCAGGTTTTGCAGGGCGATAGGGCCGGTCAACCGGAGCAGATACCCGTAAAAGGCCCTGTCGCGCTTAAGAGCTTTGAACATAGTCCACCTCAAAATATCGTTGTGCCCGCGCCGCGGGCGTATATCACAGCATGGGGAAGCGGCTGTCCCGGTGGGACTTCAGTGCGTGGCAAAGCGCATCCACGTCCGCTTCCGTATTGTCGGGGGAGAAGGAGATGCGGATCACGCCGGCGGCAGTCTTTTTGTCCAGCCCCAGAGCGGAGACCACATGGCTCGCCTTCCCCTGATGGCAGGCAGAGCCTGCGGAGATGCAGATGCCCTGCGCACCCAGGTCCGTTACGATGTTGGCGCTGGGATACCCTACCAGCGACACCGCCAGAATGTGGGGGGCCGTACCCTCGCCCACGGGGACCACGCCGCCCATGGCCAGCAGCTTCTCCCGGCAATAGGCCTTCAGCCCGGCCATGTGGGCCAGCTTGGCGTCATAATCGGCCAGCCGCAGCTCCACCGCCTTGGCAAAGCCGGCGATCTGGGCCGTGGCCTCGGTGCCGGAGCGCGCGCCGCGCTCCTGTCCGCCGCCGGGCAGCAGGGGGCGGGGGTTCCGCACCCGGGGACCGATGTACAGCGCGCCCACGCCCTTGGGCCCGCCGACCTTGTGACCGGACAGGCTCATCAGGTCTACGCCCCAGCCCTCCGGGTCGCAGGGGACCTTCAAAAAGCCCTGCACCGCGTCGCAGTGCAGCAGGGCAGGGGAGCCCTTCTCCCGCAGCAGGGCAGCGATGTCCGCCGCGGGAAATACGCAGCCCGTCTCGTTGTTCACCAGCATCACAGACACCAGGGCGGTGTCCTCCCGCAGGGCATCCGCCACCTGTTCGGCGGTGACATTGCCGTCCCGTCCTGGCTTCAGATAGGTGACCTCATACCCCTGCTGGGCCAGCAGCTTGCAGGGCTCCAGAACGGCGCTGTGCTCCACGGCGGTGGTGATGATGTGTCTGCCCCTGTGCCGGTTCTGCCACAGGGCGGCCTGTATGGCCCAGTTGTCGCTCTCCGTGCCGCAGGAGGTGAAGTACAGGCGCTCCGCGGGGCAGCCCAGCGCCCCGGCGATGACGGCCCGCCAGCCCTCCACGGCTTTTTTCATCTCCACCCCTATGGGGTATTGGGAGGAGGGATTGCCAAAGTGCGCCGTCAGCACCTCGTACATGGCGTCGGCCACGGCTTTGGGCACCGGCGTGGTGGCGGCGTTATCAAAATAGACCATAGAGAGCCTCCTGTTTCACGAACGGGTCTTGAAAGACACGGTAAAATACAGTATAATAAACCGATCAAAAAGCGGGAGTGAAAAACACCTTCACCCGTGAAACCTTATTATACGATAGAATAGGGGAAAGTGCAAGATGCGTGTTGCCATCTATACCTTGGGCTGCAAGGTGAACCAATACGAGACACAGGCCATGGAGCAGGAGCTGCTGCGCCGCGGTCATACGCTGGTGCCCGCCGAGACAGAGGCCGACGGCTATATCGTCAACACCTGCTCCGTCACCGCCATCAGTGACAAGAAATCCCGGCAGATGATCCGCCGGTGTCATAAGCTGAACCCCAACGCGGTGGTGGCCGCCTGCGGCTGTTATGTGCAGACCCACCCGGAGGTGGTGGCGGCACTGGACGTGGACCTGCTGGCCGGTACCGGTGACCGCATGGCGTTTCTGGACCTGTTCGAGCAGGCAGCCCACGAAAAGGAGCCGGTGAGACTGTTGGACGACGCCCTGCGCCGCCGGGAATTCGAGGTGCTGCCCGCCGGCGGCATGGCCGAGCGCACCCGGGCCATGCTGAAGGTAGAGGACGGCTGTGTGAATTTCTGCACCTACTGCATCATCCCCTACGCCCGCGGCCCGGTGCGCTCCCTGCCGCTGGCGACGGCCGTGGCCCAGACGGAGCAGCTGCGGCGCGAGGGATACCGTGAGCTGGTGCTCACCGGTATCGAGATATCCTCCTGGGGCCACGATCTGAAAAACGGCCAAAGCCTCATCGACCTGCTGGAGGCGGTATCCGCCGCCGCGGGGGATATGCGTCTGCGGCTGGGGAGCCTGGAGCCCCGTACCATCACCGAGGACTTCTGCCGCCGGGCGTCGAAGCTGCCCAATCTGTGCCCCCACTTCCACCTGTCCCTGCAGTCCGGCTGTGACGAGACGCTGCGCCGCATGAACCGGAAGTATGACACGGCGCGGTTTTACGAGTCCGTCACGCTGCTGCGGCAGTATTTCCACCGGCCCGCCGTCACCACCGACCTGATCTGCGGCTTCCCCGACGAGACGAACCGGGAATTCGAGCAGACCATGGCCTTTATCGAAAAGTGCGCCTTCGCGGATATGCACATTTTCCCCTATTCCGTCCGTCCCGGCACCAAGGCGGCGGAGCTGGTGCAGTTCAGCGCCGCGGTAAAGGAGGAACGGACCCGCCGCGCCGTGGCCGTGGCCCGGACTATGCACCGCGCCTATCTGGAGGGCTGCGTGGGGCAGACCTACCCGGTGCTCTATGAGCAGGAGAAGGACGGCCTCTACACCGGCCACGCCCCCAACTACTGTGAGGTGTGCGTCCGCGCCGAAGATTTACATAATAAAATTATCGATACAAAAATAGTCGGTATAGATGGTGACGCACTGATAGGAGAGTTGACATAACATGAACCACTTTTTCGCCTATATCAACCGTATGCGCTTCATCCAGCGCTGGTCGCTCATGCGGAACAGCTACACGGAGAATATCCAGGAGCACAGCCACCAGACGGCGGTGCTGGCCCACGCGCTGGCGGTGCTGCGCAATGAGCGCTTCGGCGGCCAGGTGGACGTCGGCGCCGTGGCCGTGGCGGCGCTGTACCACGACGCCGGCGAGATACTCACCGGCGATATGCCCACCCCCATCAAGTATTACAATCCCGGTATCCGCGAGGCCTACAAGGCCGTGGAGCAGGTGGCGGAGGACAAGCTCCTGTCCATGCTGCCGGAGGACCTGCGTCCCGCCTACGAGGACGCCCTCCGTCCCGCCGACCCGGAGATCGAGCAGCTGGTCAGGGCGGCGGATAAGCTCTCCGCCCACATCAAGTGCATCGAGGAGCTGAAGGCCGGCAACACCGAGTTCCGTCAGGCCGCCGCCCAGACCGCTGCCGCCATGGACGCCATGGCCCTGCCGGAGCTGGGCTATTTCCGCGAGCACTTCCTGCCCAGCTATTCGCTGACATTAGACGAACTGGAATAGCAAACCGCGCCTCCCGCGCCCTGCCATCGTCAGGTCTCCTCGCCGTATACCCGATACGCCGTCGTCGGCCTGCCATCGACAGGACGCAGGATCCATCGGTTTTCGGCAAACCGCGTCTCCCGCGCCAAAACAAAAAACCATCCGAAAGGAGTATATAGTTATGAAAGCGATCGTTACCGTTGTGGGCAAGGATCAGGTGGGCATCATCGCCGGTGTGTGCAACACCCTGGCGGCCAGCCGCATCAACGTCCTGGACATCAGCCAGACCATCATGGAGGGCTACTTCACCATGATGATGGTGGTGGACCTGACCGAGTGTCAGGCGCCTTTCGACGCCCTGCGCGCCGACCTGAAGGCCTACGGCGAGGGCCGCGGCCTGTCCATCCGCATCCAGCGGGAGGACATCTTCGACGCCATGCACAAGCTGTAAGAGGTGGGGAATATGCTGAGTCTGCAAAACATCTTTGACACCATTGCCATGGTGGACAAGCAGCATCTGGACATCCGCACCATCACCATGGGTATTTCGCTTCTGGACTGCGCCGACCCGAATCCGGAGGCCTGCGCCCGGAAAGTTCACGACAAGATCTGCCGGCAGGCGGAGCATCTGGTTGCGACAGGCTGCCAGATCGAACGGGAGCTTGGCATTCCCATCGTCAACAAGCGCATTTCCGTTACGCCCATCGCGCTGGTCGCAAGCGCGTGCGAGACGGAGGATTTTGTTCCGTTTGCCAAGGCAATGGACAGCGCCGCAAAGACCTGCGGCGTGGATTTCATCGGCGGCTTTTCCGCGCTCGTGCAGAAGGGCATGGCCTCCGGCGACCGGCGGCTGATCGCCGCCATCCCGCAGGCGCTGGCCGAGACGGAACTGGTCTGCTCCAGCGTCAACGTCGCCTCGACAAAGGCGGGCATCAACATGGACGCCGTGCGCCTTATGGGGCAGGCGATCAAAAAGACGGCTGAGCTGACAAAGGAACGCGATGGACTTGGCTGCGCGAAGCTCGTCGTGTTCTGCAACGCGGTCGAGGATAACCCGTTCATGGCGGG
>OKTD01000748.1_pt1 | contig 11914 bp, 8 predicted proteins | sample 1606161 | NCBI WGS metagenome assembly OKTD01 (sample SAMEA3879527, study PRJEB24766) | human gut metagenome | biome: human-associated habitat; feature: feces | place: USA | collected 1985/1987 | reverse complement strand
TTATCTAATGTAAATACATTAAGAGAAGTTCCTGTAATAATATCTACATGACCTTCCTGATACTTCATATTAATAAAGAGACCATTAACATTCTCAGGCATAACAGCGATGTTATTCTTTGCGATAATATCTGTGACAAGTTCATAAGAGGCAAGCATAACAAGCTTCATAGCAGCAGGAACTTTATTACCCTTAATAAGACTAAAACAGAATGGCTTAATATTACCCCATTCTGAATAAGACTTTTCGTTATTATTAAGATTATCCCATTCTTCATCAGAATAATATTCCTTGTTAATCTGTCCATTAATAGTGTATGAACACGCAGTCTTTATTGTGGCTTCTGACAGAAGCATTCTATCGAAGGTATCCTTGATAAGCAGCTGGGACATAAATACTTTAGTGTCCTTAATGCGGAGTGAAATCATTAAATCCTCATTTCTGCGCCAGCGTGGCGCGTGATAATCTATAGTAATGCCATTAATTATAAGCTATATGAGTATACAATAAACTGTATGCGATATAAAGCATAATTTGTATATTTGCAGTATATTATTGTATCGCTTGCTTATCCAAAGAATCTTTGTACATTTGCCACGTTCTAACGAACAAAAATAAAAAATCAATGAAGCAACAACGCCACATACAGACCACACGTACCCTTCTTTCCCGCTTCCGTTATTGGGGCAGAAAGAACTATGCCGCTTTTGCGAGTATGGGACGTGAATTCCAAATCGGTCATCTGCACATCAATGTGGTAGATGTGGCTCTTCGCAAGCAGAATGCTGCACAAACTATCCCTTATCATACATTTATGACACTTCAAGAAATCAAAGACCAAGTATTGGCAGGCATTGACATATCGCCCGACCAAGCCGCTTGGCTGGCCAACATGGCCGACAGCGAGGCGCTATATGCCGCCGCGCATGAGATTACCGTCGCACGTGCTTCGCACGAATTCGACATGTGTTCCATCATCAACGCCAAGTCCGGCCGATGCCCGGAAAACTGTAAATGGTGTGCACAATCCTCTCATTACAAGACTAAAGCCGATATTTACGATCTCCTTCCCGCTGAAGAATGTCTCCGACAGGCGAAATACAATGAAGCTCAAGACGTCAACCGTTTCTCTCTCGTTACCAGCGGACGAAAACCATCTCCCAAACAGATTACCCAACTTTGCGATACCGTTCGTCAAATGCGACGTCACTCGTCCATTCAGTTCTGTGCTTCTCTGGGGTTACTTAACGAAGAAGAGCTACGTTCCCTATACGAAGCCGGAATCACCCGTTATCACTGTAACCTGGAAACGGCTCCGTCTTATTTTTCCAAACTCTGCACTACACATACACAAGAACAAAAACTGGCTACTCTCGATGCAGCCCGTCGTGTAGGCATGGATATCTGCTGCGGAGGTATCATCGGTATGGGAGAAACGATGGAGCAACGGATTGAATTTGCTTTCACTTTAAAAGAACTGAATGTTCAGTCCATACCTATCAATCTGCTTAGTCCGATTCCGGGAACTCCACTGGAAAACGAGCAGCCTTTAAGCGAAGAAGAAATACTTAAAACCATCGCTATCTTTCGTTTTATTAATCCGACAGCTTTTCTAAGATTTGCCGGAGGACGTTCACAACTTTCTTCCGAGGCGATGCACAAAGCATTATATATCGGTATTAACTCGGCTATCGTAGGCGACCTGCTGACAACTCTCGGTTCCAAAGTATCGGAAGACAAAAAGATGATTCAGGAAGAAGGTTATCATTTCGCCGGTTCCCAGTTTGACCGCGAACATATCTGGCATCCGTACACTTCGACTACCGATCCGCTTCCTGTCTACAAAGTGAAACGGGCAGAGGGAGCCACCATTACCCTCGAAGACGGACAAACGCTCATTGACGGAATGTCTTCTTGGTGGTGTGCAGTGCATGGATATAATCATCCGGTATTGAATCAGGCGGCAAAAGAACAATTAGATAAAATGTCTCATGTCATGTTCGGAGGACTGACGCATGATCCGGCCATTGAATTGGGGAAACTATTATTGCCTTTGGTTCCTTCTTCCATGCAGAAAATATTCTATGCAGACTCCGGTTCGGTAGCCGTAGAAGTGGCACTGAAAATGGCTGTACAATATTGGTATGCAGCAGGAAAACCGGAAAAGAATAATTTCGTGACTATCCGTTCCGGCTATCACGGTGATACGTGGAATGCCATGTCTGTATGTGATCCGGTGACGGGTATGCACAGTCTTTTCGGTTCAGCATTGCCTGTACGTTATTTTGTCCCGTCCCCCACTTCCCGGTTCGACGGAGAATGGAATCCGGAAGATATACTACCTCTGCAAGAGATGATTGAAAAACATTCAAAAGAGTTGGCAGCGCTTATCCTGGAACCGGTGGTACAGGGAGCAGGTGGCATGTGGTTTTATCATCCGCAGTATCTGCGTGAAGCAGAAAAGCTTTGCCGGAAGCACAATATTCTTCTAATCTTCGACGAAATAGCAACGGGATTCGGACGTACCGGCAAACTTTTTGCGTGGGAACACGCCAGAGTAGAACCGGATATCATGTGCATCGGCAAAGCACTGACCGGAGGATATATGACACTTTCTGCTGTATTAGCCAGTAACCGGATAGCAGATACCATCTCCAACCATGTACCGGGAGCTTTTATGCACGGGCCTACATTTATGGGTAATCCACTTGCGTGTGCAGTGGCTTGCGCTTCCGTTCGCCTATTACTCGAATCCGGTTGGCAAGAGAATGTGAAGCGAATTGAAACTCAACTGAAAGAAGAACTGGCACCTGCACGGGAATTTCCGGAAGTAGCTGATGTACGAATACTCGGAGCTATCGGAGTCATTGAGATGAAGCGTCCGGTAAATATGGCCTATATGCAACGACGATTTGTGGAAGAAAGAATCTGGGTACGTCCCTTTGGCAAACTGGTATATCTGATGCCGCCTTTCATCATTACTTCGGAACAATTAAGCAAACTGACTTCCGGGTTACTTAAAGTTATTCAAAAAAGATGACAGATAAAAAGAATATTACCGGATTTTCACCCAAAGATCTGTTCCTCGGTGAGCAAAAGGGTGTTCCTCGGTGAGGAACGGACCTTTCCTCACCGAGGAAGGATGCCTTGGTCGGTGAGAAACTTCCGGGATAGTCCTTCTGACGATAAACATCTTATAAACAACAGATTACACTTTCAATCATTCATCTATCGAATACTGATTACTTAAAATAACAATTCATGACATTAGAGTATATAAACCAGGAACTCCAGACCTTGAAAGAGAAAAAGAATTACCGTTCTCTCCCACCGCTAATCCACAAAGGGCGAGATGTTCTGCTGAACGGACAACGAATGTTGAACCTATCTTCTAATGATTATCTCGGACTGGCTAATGACATTTCATTGAGGGAAGAATTCTTAAGGACGCTCACTCCCGAAACTTTCCTGCCCACCTCCTCTTCTTCCCGGTTATTGACCGGTAATTTTAGTGACTATCAGAAGTTGGAGCAACAGCTAGCCACCATGTTCGGAACCGAAAGTGCACTCATATTCAATAGTGGTTATCATGCCAATACAGGAATACTTCCTGCCATTTGCAATACTCACACCCTGATTCTTGCTGACAAGCTGGTGCATGCAAGCCTGATAGACGGGATTAAATTATCATCAGCTAAATGTATACGGTATCGTCACAATGATATTTCCCAGTTGCAGCGACTGATTGCTGAAAATCATAACGCTTATGAGCAGATTATTATTGTTACCGAAAGTATCTTCAGCATGGATGGCGATGAAGCTGATCTTCCCGCTCTCATTCAACTCAAAAAGAGCTATTCCAATATTCTTCTTTATATAGATGAGGCTCATGCTTTTGGTGTACGAGGGAAAAAAGGATTAGGATGTGCTGAAGAACAAGAATGTATCAACGATATAGACTTTCTGGTAGGTACATTCGGGAAAGCCATTGCCTCGGCAGGAGCTTATATTGTCTGTCGACAACTCATTCGGGAATATCTAATCAATAAAATGCGCACGTTTATATTCACCACTGCACTTCCGCCCATTAATATTCAATGGACTTCATGGGTGTTAGAACGTCTTCCAGCTTTACAACATAAGAGAACTCACCTGCTACAAATCAGTGAAAAGCTAAAGGAAGCCCTTACAACCAAAGGATACAATTGCCCCTCGGTAAGCCATATTGTCCCTATGATTGTCGGAGCAAGTGAAGATACCATATTGAAAGCAGAAGAACTCCAACGCAAAGGATTTTACGCATTGCCGGTACGTCCGCCTACGGTTCCCGAAGGGACTTCACGCATCCGCTTCTCACTGACAGCGGACATCACCGAACATGAAATCGACCAACTCATCAAACTGATAAACGGATGAAACAGTATTTTATCATAAAGAATAATCAAAAGCATCTATTGCTTTTCTTCGCAGGCTGGGGAATGGATGAAACTCCATTCCTGCAAATTCACCCGACCGATAAGGACTGGATGATTTGCTATGATTATCGTTCATTAGAGTTCGATGCCGACATTTTGCAAGAATATTCCGAAATCACCCTCATTGCCTGGTCAATGGGAGTATGGGCAGCCTCACAGATAATGAAACAATATCCATCCCTGCCCCTTTCCCAAAGTATCGCTATCAATGGGACTCTTTCTCCTATACATGAAACGAAAGGGATTACTCCTACCATTTTTGAAGGAACCCTGCAAGGACTGAATGAACAATCCCTGCAAAAGTTTCAAAGAAGAATGTGCGGTTCAGCAGCCGATTACAAGGCTTTTCAGACAGTAGCTCCCCAACGTCCCGTTGAAGAGCTCAAAGAAGAGCTTGCTGCCATACAAAAGCAATACTTATCATTGCCACCGTCGGATTTTGCATGGCAAAGAGCCATCATAGGAAAGAGCGACCGTATCTTCCTGCCGGATAGCCAATGGTTGGCATGGAGAAACAAAGTGGATTCCCTTGAATATACAGAAGCCGCTCATTATCAACAAGACCTTTTTGATAATGTAATCATGCAAATCAACTAATGATCGATTTATGGATAAACAACTAATCGCCGAACGTTTCTCTAAAGCCATTGCTACTTATCCCCAGGAAGCAAACGTACAACGGCAAATAGCAGATAAAATGATTCACCTGCTTACAGAACACATCTCTTTTCCCTGTTCAAAAGTGATTGAGTTCGGATGCGGTACAGGTATTTATTCCCGTATGCTACTTCAGGCCCTTCGGCCGAAAGAATTATTGCTAAACGACCTTTGCCCGGAAATGAAGTACTGTTGCGAGGATATATTAAGAAAAGAACAGGTTTCCTTTCTTCCGGGAGATGCAGAAACAGTTCCTTTCCCCGCTGAAAGTACATTAATTACTTCCTGCTCGGCTCTGCAATGGTTCGAATCTCCTGAAAACTTTTTCAAAAGGTGCAACACCCTGCTTAATAATCAAGGCTATTTCGCTTTCAGCACTTTCGGTAAAGAGAATATGAAAGAGATACGAGAGTTAACAGGAAACGGGCTCCCTTATCGTTCACGGGAAGAGCTTGTTAAAGCCTTGTCATCCCACTTTGACATACTCCATTCGGAAGAAGAACTTATTTCTCTTTCGTTTGATAACCCACTAAAAGTACTTTATCATTTGAAGCAGACAGGAGTAACCGGAATATCCGGCACCTCTTCCCAACAACTGCGGACACGTCGTGACTTGCAGTTATTCAGTGAACGTTACACACAAGAATTTACCCAGGGCACTTCAGTGTCCCTGACCTATCACCCTATTTATATCATAGCAAAAAAGAAAAAAGTATGAAACAGAATGTATATTTTGTAAGCGGTATCGATACCGATGCCGGCAAGAGCTACGCCACCGGATTTCTAGCTCGTGAATGGAACAAGAACGGACAGCGTACCATCACTCAAAAGTTTATCCAAACAGGAAACATCGGTCACTCCGAGGATATTGATTTGCATCGTCGTATCATGGGAATCCCCTTTACAGAAGAAGACAAAGAAGGACTGACTATGCCGGAAATTTTCTCTTATCCCGCCTCTCCGCATCTAGCTTCCCAACTGGATAACCGTCCCATTGACTTCGGCAAAATCAAACGTGCTACGGAAGAGTTGAGCGAACGCTATGATTTTGTTCTGCTCGAAGGCGCAGGTGGCTTAATGGTTCCGCTAACAACAGAGCTTCTGACAATAGACTACATTGCCCAAGAGAATTATCCGCTTATCTTTGTTACTTCCGGTAAATTGGGAAGCATCAATCATACTTTGCTTAGCCTTGAAGCCATACAAAAACACGGTATTGTACTGGATACAGTACTTTATAATATGTATCCTACCGTAAAAGATAAAACGATTCAGAATGATACGATGAACTTCATTCAAAACTGGCTGAAGAAGTATTTCCCGGATACGAAATTTATATTAGTTCCGGAAATAAAAGAATAAAAAGACTTATGACTTCAAAAGACTAGCCTCACTATTTGCCGGGCTAGTTTTTTGTTTCTACAATCCACTTTTCAATATTACGGGTTTCCGCACTGAAATTTACTCCTATTTTAAAGAGTTTACGTCCGTCCATTTCGAAAGGAAGAGCATAATTCTTGTCGTTAATCTGCTGTAAAGCATCTTCTGCCGTACCGTTCAACTTAAATTCCATGATATAAATAAATTTATCGGTCTGCAAGACAAGGTCGATGCGCCCTTCACTCGTATGATACTCTACCTTGGTGTAGAAACCTAGCAGTTTAAAAACGATAAAAAGAACATTTTCGTAATGTAGCTCCTGGTCCCGAATCACTTCGTAAGTAGTGTCTGCAAAGAAACTTTGCAGACGGCGGAAGAAAGAGTTATAATCACCGGAACGCACTTCACGAACAAACTTCTGAATCTCAAAAGGCGACTCGACCTTATTTACGTTCGCATAAAAAGGAAGCAGGAAGCGGATAAAACCTTCTTCCACTTCGCGATTGGGGAAACCCAAGCGATACATTCCAAATTCTTCATCATACCCCTTAATGGTTAGGTATCCACTCTGATAAATTACCGGGATGGGATTGGTGGATTCAGAATCTATACTGTTCAACACTTGGACATCGGTCTCTTCATGTGCCATCCGCTCCAGGTCATAATGATGTTTTTTTAGCAATTTCACCAAATAGGTAGGCGTACCCGTTTCAAACCAATAACTACCAAACTCCTTACGCTTGAAAGCGTTCAGCAGACTGAACGGGTTGTACATGCCGATTGAATTGTGCGTAAAATGATAACCGTCATAACACTCTCTCAAATCTTCACAGAGTTTATCATACGTTATTCCACGTGCTGCTGCAAATTCATGTAGTTCCGCTTCCAGATTTTCATGGATTTCACGCTCGCTGACACCACAAATTTCGACATACTCATTCCACATTGAAATATCATCCAAATTGTTCAAGTCACTGAATACACTGACTTTGCCAAACTTTGTCACGCCGGTAAGCAGAGCAAACTTTATATACCCGTCCTTCGTTTTCAAAGCGCCATAAAATGGCCTCAGGGTATTTTGGAATTGCTTTTGAAGTTCTTCATTGCCGATGGCTTGTAACATAGGTTTGTCATACTCATCTACCAGAATAACTACACGTTGCCCCGTCTTTTCGAATGATACCGGCAAAGCGCAGGGAAAAGAATGTTTCAGACGGACGGGTGCCGTATTGGCTTTCCCAATATTCAAGATTATCATTCAATATTTTATCCAGACTTTCCAGCGTGTCATACTTCTCAATATTAAGGTCGAGATGCAATATAGGATGCTTTATCCAATCCTTTTCCAACTTTTCCACAGCCAATCCTTCAAACAGTTCCTTTTTCCCTTGGAAATAAGCCTCCAAGGTAGAAATGAGCAGACTCTTTCCAAAACGGCGCGGACGACTCAAGAAGTAATAACTTCCGGTCTTGACCATTTGATACATCAATGCCGTCTTATCAATATAGAAATAACCGTCATTACGAATCTTTTCGAAATTCTGAATGCCGATAGGATAAATTTTATTGCTCATAATCTCTGCTTTTATAAATTAACGCCAGTCACCTGTCTTGCAAAGATATATATTTTTAATAGAACTCCTTCTCACGCAAGGTTAAAAGATTCTTTTCCTCAAGCCACTATTACCTCTAATTTTCCCTACAATAAAGTTTGAAAAATAAAAAAACATCTGCCACCTGCAACAAAATCGAAATAACAAACTGACTGATAAACAATTATAGCGTTGCAGATACCGTTGCAGATACGTTGCAGATAAAAGTATCTGCAACACAGCGGTAAGAAGAAATATTGCACACCAAGCATCAAAATTTATTTTCCTATCATTGAAGCGCTCGTTTCCAGCGTCAGAACTCCGGTTCCCAGGCGGGAAACTACAGTTTCCGCGCATGGAAACGAGAGTTTCCAACTAGAGATACCAGCGTTTCCCGCTAAGGACACTGGAGTTTCCATATAGAGAAACGACAGCGAAACCGTAGCTAAAGATTTTCAGAGAAGGAGATATACAAGACTAACCCCAGTTATAATCCTCCACGTAACCGTCGAAATACTCATCCAGACTAACGCCAAGTTCCTTGGCTACGGCAATAATCCGCCGTTGTTCGACCGGACTAAGGTTCATGTCTCCCCTACGTTTCAAATAATAGTTCTTTCTACCCATATATTCAATCATACGATAGCGAAAGGCATCTGCCACACGAACCGTAAGAGCACTAATCGTACGCATAAAGCCGCGTGCATAACGCACTTTCTCATTGGAACGGTAATAATCACAAGCACTTTTCATCGCTTTCAGCCGGTTGGGGTTCATTATTGACAGGAAAACCCGCTCCGCCGGAGCATACTCTAAGGCGATATGCCGCAGACAAGTCGTGGCACGCGGACATTCTTCGGCTGCACACAAGCCGAAAGTATAAGGAACGATGGAATAATCGAATGGTTCTTTCATTGCTGTTTATCGGTTTTTATTGTTATTAAATTCTACAAATGTACGGATAAAAAGGATAAACAGATAAAATATCCATGTTTATTTGCAAGAGCGGGCAAATATGACTAACTTAGCAGAATATTATTAACAAAACAAAAGATGAAAATCACTCAATTAAGAGACAAGGACAAAACTACTGCGCTGACTACAATGGATATGGAAACGTGGATAGGAAAAACACGGACAGAAACAAAGACACAGCCTGTGTCCGCTTTCAGAGAAGTGTTGCGATATTCCCTGCCCGACTCACGCTGCTACGAAGCAGACAAGCTTCCGAAGATTCTTCCGGCTGCGGAATTCCGCAGGGCGGAAGGTGGAAAACAAATGAAAAGTTATAACGGAATAGTAGAACTGACCGTCGGACCGTTGTCAGGCGGCCCGGAGATTGCATTAGTAAAACAATTGGCATGGGAACAGCCGCAGACTCACTGCGTCTTTACCGGTTCAAGCGGACGGACAGTGAAAATATGGGCGAAATTTACCCGCCCTGACAATTCGCTTCCACAGAAAAGAGAAGAAGCGGAGATATTTCACGCGCATGCCTATCGTTTGGCCGTGAAATGCTATCAGCCGCAAATTCCGTTCAGCATTTTACCCAAAGAGCCTAGTCTGGAACAGTACTCACGGCTATCACACGACCCGGAACTTATGTACAGACCGGATTCCGTTCCGTTTTATCTGTCGCAACCGTCAGGGATGCCCGAAGAACTGACTTATCGGGAAGCGGTACGCTCGGAAAAGTCACCGTTGACACGGGCCGTACCGGGATATGACACGGAGCGCGCTGTATTCATGCTTTTCGAAGCGGCTTTGAGAAAGACCCATGAAGAAATCTACGAAGCGGAAGATGAAGGTGCACCCGAAAGAGGGGAAGACTTTCAGGCTATGGTGACACAACTGGCAGTCAACTGCTTCCATTCGGGCATTCCCGAAGAGGAAACGGTGAAACGTACTATTTTCCACTATTACCTGCGCCGGCAAGAGGTGCTCATCCGTCAGTTGGTCAAGAATGTATATGAAGAACAAAAAGGGTTCGGAAAGAAGAGCAGCTTAGGGAAAGAACAGTACCTGTCACTCCAGACAGAGGAGTTTATGAATAGGCGCTACGAATTCCGTTACAACACCCAAGTGGGAGAAGTGGAATACCGCGAACGGAACTCATTCCATTTTTACTTCAATCCTATCAACAAACGGGTGCTGAACAGTATCGCACTAGATGCGCAAGCCGAAGGTATTCCGCTATGGGACAGGGACATAAGCCGGTATATCTACTCCAACCGCATCCCCGTATTCAATCCGTTGGAAGATTTCCTCTACCATCTCCCCGTCTGGGACGGCAAAGACCGTATCCGCGGACTGGCACAAACCGTTCCCTGCGAAAACAAGCATTGGGTAGACTTGTTTCACCGCTGGTTTCTCAACATGGTCATGCACTGGCGCGGGACAGATAAGAAATATGCGAATAATGTTTCGCCCCTGCTGGTAGGCCCGCAAGGTTGCCGTAAATCGACATTCTGCCGCAGCCTCATCCCGCCCGCCATGCGTGCATACTATACGGACAGCATCGATTTCTCACGAAAGACGGATGCCGAATTGTATCTCAATCGTTTTGCGCTCATCAATATTGATGAATTTGATCAGGTCAGTTCGACACAACAGGGCTTCTTGAAACATATTCTGCAAAAGCCTGTGGTAAATATGCGGAAACCTCATGCCAGTGCCGTGCTCGAAATGCGCCGGTATGCTTCATTTATCGCTACGAGTAATCAAAAAGACCTGTTGACCGATCCTTCCGGTAGCCGTCGTTTTATCTGTATCGAAGTGACGGGAGTGATTGATGTGGTGCGTCCCATTGATTATGAGCAGCTTTATGCACAAGCAATGACGGCACTTTATAAAAATGAACGATATTGGTTTGATGCAGAAGAGGAAGCTATTATGACGGAATCTAATCAGGAGTTTGAGCAATCTCCTGCAATTGAGCAATTGTTTCAGGTGTATTATCGGGCGGCAGGCGACGAAGAGGCAGGAGAATGGTTGCTTGCTGCGGATTTGCTACAACGAATACAGAAGGCTAGTAAGATGAAGTTTTCACCTCGGCAAGTATCTTATTTTGGGCGTATTTTGCAGAAGTTGGGAGTGAAGTCGTACCGGAGATCTCATGGGGTTTATTATCATGTGGTGCCCATATCTTTTGATAATGAGTAGTGTTGGAGTGAAATAGACGAATAAATGGTCAAGAAGGTGGCTATTATATAATTCGTATTAATTATTAAAAGAAACCTTCAACTGTTAGACAGTTTTATTGTATCTTTGCAGCCTTAACTTATTTTATTTCAAATAATGAAGGAATTTTTGCAACTGATGCGACGCTTTGTGTCGCCTTATAAGAAGTATATCGGCTGGGCTATTTTGCTGAATATCTTGTCAGCTGTATTCAATGTGTTTTCATTTACTTTGTTAATTCCGATTCTGGACATTTTGTTTAAAACAGGAGAGAATAATAAGGTATATGAGTATATGGAATGGGGAACTGCCGGTTTTAAAGATGTTGCGATAAATAATTTCTATTATTATGTTTCCCAAATGATTCAGGATAATGGTCCTACTACAGCTTTGATTTTTCTGGGACTGTTTCTGGCTTTGATGACTTTGTTTAAAACTTCCTGTTATTTTGCATCTTCAGCCGTAATGATTCCGTTGCGTACAGGAGTTGTCAGGGATATCCGTATTATGGTATATGCGAAGGTGATGCGTTTGCCGATGGGCTTTTTCTCAGAGGAGAGAAAAGGAGATATTATAGCTCGTATGAGTGGTGATGTGGGAGAGGTGGAAAACTCTATTACCAGCTCATTG
>OKTD01000747.1_pt1 | contig 11924 bp, 7 predicted proteins | sample 1606161 | NCBI WGS metagenome assembly OKTD01 (sample SAMEA3879527, study PRJEB24766) | human gut metagenome | biome: human-associated habitat; feature: feces | place: USA | collected 1985/1987 | reverse complement strand
AGCAACTGACTCTTAATCAGTGGGTCCTGGGTTCGAGTCCCTGAAGGTGTACCAAACTTAAAAAGAATAGGCCCATCAGCCTATTCTTTTTATCTATATGGCCTGTTGGTCAAGCGGTTAAGACTCCGGCCTCTCACGCCGGCGACGGGGGTTCGATTCCCCCACAGGTCACCAATGCACCATTAGCTCAGTTGGTTAGAGCAACCGGCTCATAACCGGTCGGTCCGGGGTTCGAGTCCCTGATGGTGCACCAATTTTATTGGTGCCGAGCTTTTTACCTATAGGGGTGTGGTTCAATGGCAGAATAGGGGTCTCCAAAACCTTTGACGTGGGTTCGATTCCTACCACCCCTGCCAAATAAAAAGCACGCTGTAGCGTGCTTTTTCATTTTATTAAATATGCACCTTTAGCTCAGTTGGTAGAGCAACTGACTCTTAATCAGTGGGTCCTGGGTTCGAGTCCCTGAAGGTGTACCAAGTTTAATCCCGTGTATTTTGCACGGGATTTTTTGTTGTATGTATCTGCAACAGCCCGGCTGATTCAGCCGGGCTGTTGCTTTTGATCATTTCGGCAGGTGCAGGAAGCCGTCGGTGAAGGCGTTGGGGAAGGCGAAATTTTTCTGACCGTCAGCAAATTTTACATATATATGTTTATCAGCGATTGACTGTACTTTTCCTTCGCCGAATTTTTTATGTATTACGGTCATTCCTACTGTTATTGACGATTCGTCAAAATCGGGGGTGTTGGTGTGTTTCCTGTCGGGAACGGGTAAAGCGGCTTTGGGAACGGGTGATTTAATGCCGAACTTTTCGGTCACAAGAGGCGGAGTGGCTGGACTTGCAGCGGTTGACTTGCCGGATGGCTGAACGGATTTTACCGCTGATGACCGTGTGACTTCTTTCTTTAACTCCACTATATCTTCGGTGGCTTCGGTAGGCTGAGGAGCGTTCATTGATTCCTGTTGATTATAGAACAGCTTTTTGTATTCATCTTTTCTTATGGCGGTATCCCAACCGCCTATCTCCTTATCGTTACTGTGCATATCAATTCCGGTATAGGTAAGGCTTGCGTCCTCGTAGCGTTTGAACTGGAAAATGGAATGATTCATAAGGCTGGAGTTGAAAACGCCGAGCGAACACAAAAGGTCGAAATCCTTTGTATCAAGACCGGTTACTTTTTTGAAAAGACCGGGTTCAAGCTGGGTTATAACGTCCTTGAGGCAGGATTCACGGTAGTCGGTAAGGTACATAAATACTGGAATTCTTGAAGCGAATTTCATCAGCTTTTCCTGTACCTCCTTACGTTTTGACTTGAACTCCTTCTCGGCTTCTGTAAGCTCTTTCTTTTCTTTCGGGGTGAGCTTTTCCACGCCGTCTTTCTTCAGCTTCTTTACCGCCTCGGACTTGTTGATGATTACCTCAAGCTCCTTGTTGAGATTGCGGAAAGCCTCGATATTTTCAAGTGCGGTCATTGCCTCTGTGCTTGCCATAAGACGTTTTAACGTGTCGTTATCAACGTTTACAAGCAGGGCGGACTGCCAGCGCTTTGCGAGGAGGGTTGCGGAGGTTCCGGCAAGGGTAATATCAAGAATAGCCTGTGCGTTTACCTGCTCCATAGTCGAGCCGTCATAGGCTAAGACGGGGAGGAAGTTTATAAACTCGCTGACGTTCTTTTCGGGGTTTGTATTCTCGGAATTCAGATTGCAGGCATAGTCGGATATCTGGCGGAGCGCACGGTCAAGCGCAAAGTCGAACACATAGCATTCGTGCTTGATTATCTCTACTTCGCCCTTCTCATTTTTTACCGTCCAGGGCGACTGCACACGGAAAGCCGACTGAAAATAGGTTTCCGGGCTTTTAAGATTGCGGAGCATAAATATGCCTGTCCACGGCTTTACGGTAACGCCTGTTGTCAGCTTTCCGCAGGTGAGGGTTATTGTCCTTGTAACGAGAGGATCGCCCATAGAATCAATAACGGGCTTTACCGCATCAAGACCTACGCCCGCTTTTATACCGGCGCAGACGTTTATCTTATAGCCCTGATTGTAATAGTTGTTCTGACTTTGCATAAGAAGATTGTACATCGCAAAGCAGGACGCTACGCTCGGCAAAAACCATAGGGTGTGCGACAGTACGTTAAGAAGTCTTGTGTCCGAGAAGGGCATAGGCGGACGCTTGTCAACGCCAAGACTTACCGCAATTTTAAGGTCGTCTACGCTTGCAGGCAGATATGCGCCACGGATAAGATCGAGCCATTTCTGCACCTCGTTCTCGTTTACGAAGCGAGCGTCCTCGCCTTTTCCCTTTGCGGAAAAGAACAGATTCAGATCGAAGCCGTCAAATTCTCCCTCTGAGGCTACAGAGCGTATACTTTCGGGAATTTTATAGGTCATCATTACCATACGGGGAAGCGACAGATATGGGTTGTTTTCGCCCTTCCAGTTTTCTTTTGCGCTCTGTTCATCTGAATAAGTCCAGTTGAAAATCTGTTCTTCTATGAATTCACCGCTGTGCATTGCTCTGAACGGGGTACCGGACAGATAAAGGTAGTGTGACGAGGTTATCGGCAGAAAGGTTTCGTTTACGGCATTTCCTGCTTCTTCCTTCTGATATTTTTCTGCGTCAAAGTCTATATCTTCATCGTCGGGATCGTCAAACAGCTTCTTTGCGTTTTCTCTCCACGCTCCGAAATGGTATTCGTCAAATATGACTATATCCCAGTTGGTAGTATGGATAAACTCGTTCTTGTATTTTATACCGCCGTTTTCGTTAGTGCCGAGCAAATCCTGAAACGAGCCGAAAACTACTATCGGTCTTGTGCTGTCGGCATTGTAATATGCCTCGTCGATATTCTGCTTGTTATTATGTGCGTCCTTGTTTGAAACGTACTGCCAGCCCTCAAAATCAACGTGAGTTCTTAAGTCCTCGCTCCACGCCGACTCTACGGCAGGCTTGAAGGTGAGAATAAGAATACGCTTGAAATTCATCTTCTTGCAAAGCTCATAAGCGGCGAAGGTCTTGCCGAAACGCATTTTTGCATTCCACAGGAATTTTGGTATGCGTTCAGGCTCGGTCTTTTTAATGTTTTCAAAGTATTCGATTGTGCGGTCTACCGCTTTACTCTGTTCCGGACGCATTTTAAAGTCTGCGGTGCGGTATTCATCCGTCCTTTCGCCTGTGCGAAGCTCACGCACGGCGGAGCGGACATCATTTACGGTACAGTTGTACCATTCGTTCTTGTCCGTGTTTTCGTTAAGACGGTGAAAGCCGTTACGTTTAAGAACGGCGTGTACGTCACGGTCATTGAAGCATGAGCCGTCAGGACGCATTGCCGATTCCTCGCAAAGCACGGTGTAGCTTATCGCACTTGTATGGAGCTGTTCTTTTATACGCTGCTTTACATCACGGTCGGTGTAGCCTACTTTTATGTAGCCGTCGTGAGTGGTAACGCCGTTCAGCTTGTAGGCATAGATAGTCGGGTTTACCTCGGGGCGAGGGGTCACATACTTTTCAAATACGTCAGCCATTGTTGTCACCGCCTAAATCCATCGGTCTTATCATAGACTCGATAAAGTTTATTTCTTCGTCTGTGAGATTGTATTTTTCGTAGAGTTCGGAATCTGTCCACGGCTTTGAGAAGTCTTGGAGGGGGACGAATAGAAATTTATCTTTAGAAATATTGATTGAAGTCAGTGCTTGAAGCAGTAAGAATCTGAAAAATTTTGTTTTCATATAGTCACAAAGATTATTTGCTTCTGTTTCGTTTTCAAAAGAACCTATACACAAATAGGTTTCTGTACATACTTCGTTAGGTTTAAGCACACGCATTGTTGATGAAATGACCAAATACGATCCGTCATTAGACGGTTTATTGCCACCTGACATTGCTTTTGTCATTATCACTTTATATTTGTTCAATAAATTATCTCTGTCTGATATTTCATTCTTGGTGATATACGATTTGCCATTCAGCGAATACAGTACACAATCTTCTTTTTTATATTCATTATGTCCGATTTCCTTGCTGAACAAATTGAAGCAATTTCTTGAATGAACAATCATATCTAAATAATTTTTTGTAACTTTATTTACTTTCCGGATAATCTGTATCGCTATATTGTTTCTTACAAATACAGGATACTCATTCAATTTCCGAATTGAACTGGAAATTTCTTCCCCTGCATTCATATTGATTATTTTACATTCTCCATTGTATTCTAAGCCCCACAAGAAGTAACAAATACCTCCGGCAATAGTAACTCCGGGAAAACAGTCAGCACTATTTGCAAAATCAACAATTGTCGATATTTTGCTTGAGTTCAACATATTGTTTCTAAAGTCATCTAGCCCTTTACCTCCAGCATACCAACGAGAAGGTATAATCATAGATAAATAACGAGGTTTTAATTGAAGTGACTTATACACAAATTCGTGATATATAGGCACAGAACTTGAACCTGTGCCACCACCGTCATTTAACTGATACGGCGGATTTGAAATAATAACATCGAACTTCATGCCAAAAATCTCCTCGGGGTGTAATGTATGTATCCATTCATACGCATAATATTCACGTTCTTCGCCACGGTCGTACTGCGTTTCGGACGCACCGCAGAAGATGCATCTTCCGGACTTGTCGAACGAGTGGGGGATACGCTTGAAACGGATATTTCCGTCCGAATTTTCAAAGTGTGTTACAGAAAAAGCACTGTTTGCGTACTTACTGCAATAAAGGCTTCTGCGTGAGAGCAGGCTTGTAAGCTCGGTTATCGCAATGCCGTAAAGCTGATTTTTAAAAATATGGTCTATTCGCTGCTGTCTGTCGGGGATAACGGCTTCAAGACCTTTTATAAGGCGCTTTGCTATCTCACGAAGGTATACTCCCGTTTTCACGGCGGGGTCGAGAAACTTTGTATCGGGAGATGAGAAAAGCTCCTGCGGGAGCATATCGAGCATTTTGTTTACTATCTCCGGAGGCGTGAAAACCTCATCGTTTGAGAGATTGGCAAGGCAGGACAGAACATCGGGGTTGTATACCTTTTCGTAAAGTCCGCTTAAAATTCCGGTTGAAATATTATCAGCCATTTTCCCATAACCTCCTGTAGTTGCATATATATTTCCGTAAAAAAGTACCCTCTCCTTCTGTGCTGTCGCTGAGGGTGAGCTGAGAAGCCTTTTCCTTATTGCCGTTTACCAGTTCGTCAAAGCTGTAATCGCTGCGCTGTATATTACTGCCGAAAACGAATGCCCACTCGGAAAAGACTATATCCTGTTCGGTATCGTTGCAGTTTTCGTCTACGCACTTAAGAGTAAGGGCGTTTCCGCAGACGATATTTCTTGACAGGATAAAGCGGACGGATTTTCTTGTATCATCGTTGCATTCTTTTTTGCAGACGGCTCTGTATTGCTTGTCCCACTGCTTAAACAGCCGTTCACGGCAGGTTTCGACATTATCAGCCATTATATCGACACCGTAAAGACTGCTTACCGCAAGGAGCGAGTATTTTTCATATTCAAGAGGACTGCGACCGTATTCAGACTTTACGACCGCAAGTTTTCTTGCAAGAATTTCGGTAAGAAAATTGCCCGTTCCGCAGGCGGGTTCAAGAAAACGGCTGTCGATACGTTCGGTTTCCTGTTTTACAAGGTCGCACATTGCCTTTACTTCACGCTCGGCGGTGAAAACCTCGCCGTGTTCGGTCACACGTTGTCTGGATTTTATTTGTTGTTGCACTTAATCACCCGTTTTGAGCAAATTTATCAATTAATTCTGAGTAAATTCGTTTTTATATCAAATATTATAGCATAATGATGCAAATTTATCAAGTTGCACCTGTTACAATTTGATTATAAATCAAATTTGAGGTGGATAAATGAATGATGCTTTTGATTTCGGCTTGATTCTGAAAGGACTCAGAAAAGAAAAAGGCTGGACGCAGGAAGAACTGGCAAATAAAATAAACAAGGAAAGCTCAATAATCAGCAGATATGAAAAAAATCTGCAAAGCCCTACTTTTGATACGGTAAGAGCGTTTTCGGCTTTATTCAACGTTTCTATGGACTATCTGTCGGGTATGGAACGGCAATCGAATATTTCTACTATAGGTCTTAACGAAAAGCAAAGAAATATAATAACGCAGTTAATTGAGCAATTCCGTGAGCATAACGTAATTACAAGCAAACAGCTTACCGATAAGCAATCGTGTTTACTCGGTCAGATACTGGCGGAATTTCTGAAATAAATGCAAAACACCGCCTGCACGAAAACCGTGCGGGCGGTGCTTGAAAATCGTATAAGAAAAAGCGGTCACGGGGCTGTATCTTTCCCTGTGACCGCTTGATTGTTTAATTTATGTCTGCTCACGCTTTTTGAGTATCTTGCGGAAGGTAAGAGCGAAGATAACTGTACAGCAGATTGCCGAGGTCGCATCCGCTACGGATTCAGCAAGATATACACCCTTTACACCGAGAAAATTCGGCAGGATAAGGGCAAGAGGGATAAGCAGTATCACTTTACGCAAAAGGGCTATGAACAGTGAAATTTTAGCCTGACCGAGAGCAACAAACATACTCTGGCAGGTACGCTGAAGTCCGAATATGGTCATGCCCGTAAGGAAAAGAGGCATCATTCTGCCGACTGTTTTTATAAGTGCGGTATCGTCTGTGAACATTCCTGCGACAAATTCGGGGAAGGTAATCATAAACAGGTTTGTCAGGGCGAAGAACGAGAACATAATTATCACGGAATATTTAAAGCAGAGGCGGACACGGTCTGTGTTGCCCTTGCCGTAATTGTAGCTGACTATCGGAACGAAGCCCTGTGCAAAGCCGCTCAGAGGCACGGCGGCAAACTGCATTGCGCTCTGCATTACCGTAAGGGTGCTGACGTATATATCGCCGTATGCGCTCAGCGAGCCGTTGAGGACGAAGCCGACAAGACTTTCCGTACTTGCCATTATAAACGGGGCGATTCCGAGTGCGAACAGCGAGCCGATTATTTTTATATCGGGCTTAAGATATTTCGGCTTTATTTTCAAAGTCGCTTTGTCGGATACCAGAAAGCCGACTATTATAAAGGCGCTTACCGCCTGCGATATTACCGTTGCGAGAGCGGCGCCCGTTACGCCCATACCGAACACATAGATAAAAAGCGGATCAAGGCCTATGTTGAGGATTGCACCGATTATTACGGCTATCATTGAAATTCCGGGTCTGCCCTGTGCATTTATGAACGAATTAAGTCCGGTTGCGAACATTACGAACAGCGTGCCTGTAAGGTATACCGAGAGGTAGTCTGTGGCATAGCCGATAGTTGCGTCGCTTGCGCCGATAAGGCGGAGCAGGGGATCCATAAAGATGTAGGTTATGCCCGATGTTACTATGGTAAACAGCACAAGCAGTGAAAAGCCGTTGCCGAGTATCCTGTGCGCTCTTTCACGGTCGCCCTTGCCGAGCGCTATTGAGGCAAGCGGTGCGCCGCCACCGCCGACTATCTGTGAAAATGCTGAGATAAGAATGATTATCGAGCTTGTAACACCGATACCTGCCAGCGCATCTGTGCCGATAAGCTCTATGTGTCCGATGAAGACCCTGTCAACTATGCTGTACAGCAGGTTTATAAGCTGTGCCGCAAAGCCCGGCAGTGCCATTTTAAGTATAAGAGGCAGCATCGAGGCTGTGCCGAGCCGTTCTTCGTATTTGTTATCCATTTAAAGTATCTCCGTGTTTTGTCTTACTATTTATAAAGTATAGCACTTAACAGAAGAAAAGTCAAAGGGGGCGGGTGACTGAAAGTCACTGTAAATTTCGTCTGCGGCAATGTGCCGCTTCAAATTCCGCCTTTGGAAATGTCTGAGTTATCCGCAGGGTAGCAAAACGGCGGGTGACTGAAAGTCACTGTAAATTCCGCCTTTGGAATTGTCTGAGGTTGGCGAGGCTTGCGTTAACGGCGGGTATTAAAACGTGTATGGTTTTAATTGTTCAGATTTATATGTCAATATTACCTTTTACGAGGGAGCATTAAATTGGTTTTTAACTTTGTGCTTGTTATTATAAAAACAAAAAGGCAGCGCCGTCCGGCACTGCCTCAGTTTGTAGAAAAAGTCTGTATTTATAAGAAAAGAGCAAATTCTCTATCCCTATCCCCAAACCCCTTCCCCTCGGGAAGGGGCTGAGTGTGGGGCTGCCGCCCTCACCCCGCTTTCAAAAATTATATAGGTTTATCGACAGTCTAAAATCCGTGTCGCCTGACACGGATTTTTTATTACCGATTATTGCGGGCTATCGTCCACTCCCGACCATCCCATAAAGCCCAGCCAACCGCAAACCTTTCAAAAGGTCGGAATTTGCCGTGCCCCACGGGCACTTAGTGCTTGCGGAACCAGTTACGAATCCACTTGCCGTTTTCGGTAAGATCGCTCTCGCTCCAGTTTCCGTTTGCCGATGTTCCCGGCCGCAGTACCGAGCAGGTTTCATCCTTGTTGCAGATACTCCAGTTACAGTAGCTTATGCCTTGCTTGTCAAAATAGCTAAGCCACTTCTGCGTTTCGTTGAAGTCATTTGCACCGCCGCCCGATGCGTCACAAGTACCGAATTCCGACACAAATACAGGCAGTCCCTGTGCCACGCAGTTTTCTACGTTTGAACGAAGTCCTGCGTGAGTTGCCGCATAGAAGTGGAACGCATACATTACATTCTTGTAGTTCAGCGGATCTGAAAGCGGCTTGTCGATTTCCTGACTCCATGTTGGCGTGCCTACTATAATTACCGAGTTCGGCGCATTCTTGCGGATAACGGGTATTATCTTTTCCGCATACGGCTTGATATTACCGCTCCACGATGCACCGCCGTTCGGTTCGTTGCATATCTCGTAAATTACATTCGGATATTTTGCATATCTCTTTGACACCGTTTCAAAGAAGGATTTCGCCTCGTTTGTATACTTGGACGGGTCGCCGGGATTAAGAACGTGCCAGTCGATGATAACATACATATCCAGCTTGATGCAGATGTCAACACCCTTTTCAAGCAGTTCAAGGCTTCCGCTCTTGTTGCCCATATAGCACTGACCGTTGCCCCACTCGTCAACATACATTGCAAGGCGGACAACATTCGTATTCCAGTCGTCACGGAGCGTTTTGAATGCGCTCTCGTTTACGAATTCGGGGAACCATGTAAGCCCGTGTGTGCTCATTCCCCTGAGCTGATAACCCTTGCCGCTCTTATCGACAAGCTGTCCGTTCTTTACCGAAAGCTGACCGTGCTGTGATACCGGCGTAGTGCCTTTAGGGTCGCTCGGCGCCTTGGGAACTGTTGCCGCCGGCTTTTTGGTCGTTGACGTATTATTATTGTTGTTATTGCTATTGTTATTATTGTTGCTGTTATTTCCTGCACTCGTTCCTGCGGTACTTCCGTTCACAGTCACTTTACCCTCATCGATATAAGCGTCAGCCGAATAATTGAATCCGAATGAAACGTTCTTTCCCTTTTCTATAGTTCCGTTGTAGCTCTCGTTCTTGACCGTCATTGTGTTTCCCGAAATGCTGAATATTCCGTTCCACTGCGACATCAGCTTTGTATTGCCGGGGACGGTTACCTTTGCTGTCCAGCTGTTCACCGTATCGCCGTTATTGGTTATAACAATCTCATAACCTCCGCACTTCTTACCGCCTTCTTCCCAGCTGCTCGACTTCTTCCACTGAACAGTGAAATTGCTTGAAGAAGCCGCAGGCTTGCTCTGGCTGTTGTTTTTCGTGTCGGCAGTTGACGGTGCCTTTGTTGTATCGCCGGGCTTCTCGGTGTTCTCTGCCTTTGATGCATTTTCCTGCTTTGAAGTATTACTTTCTTCCTGTTCGGAGGTATCGGAAGATGTGTCGCTCTCTGTTACTGAGCTGTCAACGGAAGTAACCTCGGAATTTTCATCAACACTGCTCGTATTCTCAACATACGATACATTGCTTTCGGTCTCTGAGCTGTTTCCGACAGACGATAATACACCGCTGTCCTGCGCCGCACAGCCTGCAAGCATAGCCGCCGCAATAAACACAGCTATCGCACGTCTGATTATAGATTTTTTCATATTTCCTCTTTCGGTCGTGATATTAAAACAGCCCTCACGAATGAGGGCTGTCGTTATTCGTTAATCTTTTTAAGATTACTTTCTCTTCTTAGCAACTACTACTGCACCTGTTGCGAGGAGTGCAACACCTGCAACTGCTGCAACGCCTTCAACACCTGTGTTTGTGTTGGGCTTTGTAGAATCGCCTGTTGTGGGAGCAGTTGTATCAGCGGGAGCTGTTGTATCAGCAGGCTGGTTAGCAGCGTCAAGACCTGAAACTGTGAATTCAATCTCTAAAGACTTTGTGGGGTATGCACCGTTATAACCATCTTTCTTAAGAGCATCGTTCCAGATGTTAGCGAACAGAACCTTTGTATGACCTGACTTCTTACCGTCTTCTGTATCAATGATAGGATCAGCAACTTCTGATGTTACTGTACCGTCAACGATAATCTTGCAGTCAGAGAACTTAGCGATAGATTCACCGTCTTCGCCTGCATCCTTGTTGAAAGGAATATCTGTTGAAACGAACAGAAGGTTGAATGCAGATGCACTGTCAAGTGCCCAGTCAAAGTCAGTAATACCAACCTTGTATGTGCCGTCCTTGTCGATCTGTACATCTGTGTATGTAGCAGGAATAACATAGCCGCCACTACCATCCGGCATATCATCATCGAATTTGTCTTCATACTGAGGGAATGTTTCAGGGTCGTTACCGCCCCATACGATTACGCTGTTGAAGTACTTGCCGTCTGCAACGTCCTTACCATATGAAGCGTCATCAAAAGAGTTTCTGAATGAGTAGGGTGCTGTCTGGAAACCGATATAAGCATTATAAGTTTCTGCTGCTGCGCCTACTGTAAGTGTGCCTGCTACTGCCATTGCAGCTGCTACACCGATGAATCTTCTCATCTTCATTTTAATTACCTCCAAACAAATTGTATATGTTTCATTCTTATGAGTGTTGTTAAAAGTTTACAACATTCTCAATAAATTAATTATAACCTCTTCCCGCCAAAAAATCAATTTGCATTTTTCACACATTTACCACATAACTTTTAGTTAATTTGTACAATTATGTTATTAAGTTAAATCGCAGACCGTTCTCAATTGTCACCCATTTGTGCAGTTTGGTTGACACGAGGCGCTGTCGGTGGTATTCTGTTAAAGTCATTTGACAAAATGGAAAGGAAACAAAAAATATGAACAGACAGAAAATCACAACAATCGTACTTTGTGCGCTCTTTGCGGCAATTACGGCAGTACTTTCGCAGATAGCGATACCGATGCCCTCCGGCGTACCGGTTACATTACAGACCTTTGCGATAGCCCTCTGCGGCTTTTATCTCTGCACGGCAAGAGCAACCGTTTCAACGGTCGTTTATGTTCTGCTCGGTGCGGTAGGCGTTCCCGTATTCAGCGGCTTCAAGGGCGGAATTGCTTCAATAGTAGGTCCTACGGGCGGATTTATAATCGGCTTTATCGCTATGGCGGCCATCAGCGGAATCGCATTCAGAAATATGCCCGAAAAGTTCCGTATACCGCTTAGAATAGCAATGGGCATCTTAGGCGTTGCCGCTTGCCATATCTGCGGATTTGTACAGTACGCTCTCGTTGCAGGCAAGGATCTGTTATCCAGCTTCCTGCTCGTATCCGCTCCCTATCTTATAAAGGATATAGCAAGCGTAGTTCTCGCATACTTTGCCGCTCTCGCAATTTCAAAGGCTTTGAAAAGAACAGGCTTTGCCCCAAGCGAACAGGCGTAATTGCAATAAATTTATAAACATTAAAGGCAGTGCCGAACGGCGCTGTCTCAGACTGTCGATAAACCTATATAATTTTTGAAAATGGGGTTTGGGGCGTAGCCC
>OKTD01000725.1_pt1 | contig 12301 bp, 8 predicted proteins | sample 1606161 | NCBI WGS metagenome assembly OKTD01 (sample SAMEA3879527, study PRJEB24766) | human gut metagenome | biome: human-associated habitat; feature: feces | place: USA | collected 1985/1987 | reverse complement strand
CCTGGCCCGCCTGGCCGGCCTCTATCCTGCCGGGGCATTGATCGAGATCATCAATGAAGACGGAACAATGGCACGTTTGCCCGAACTCCGTCAGATGGCAGACGAACACGGACTGAAGCTGATTTCTATCCATGACCTGATCGTTTATCGCCTGAAACAGGAATCCATTGTAGAAAAAGGAGTAGAAGTAAATATGCCTACCGAACACGGAAAGTTCCGTCTGATTCCTTTCCGCCAGAAATCAAACGGATTGGAGCACATGGCTATATTTAAAGGAACATGGAGTGAAGACGAACCGATCTTGGTACGTGTCCATTCCTCTTGTGCTACTGGGGATATCCTTGGCTCACAACGTTGTGACTGTGGCGAGCAGCTGCATAAAGCGATGGAAATGATCGAAAAAGAAGGAAAAGGCGTGGTGGTTTATCTCAATCAGGAAGGACGTGGCATCGGTCTGATGGAAAAGATGAAAGCATATAAGCTGCAGGAAGACGGTATGGATACCGTTGACGCGAATATTTGTTTGGGACACCTTGCCGACGAACGTGATTATGGAGTAGGCGCACAAATCCTTCGTGAACTGGGAGTACACAAAATGAGACTTTTGACAAATAATCCGGTGAAACGTGTTGGTTTGGAAGCATACGGATTGGAGATAGTAGAAAATGTACCTGTTGAAACAGTTCCTAATCCGTATAATGAACGATACTTGAGAACAAAGAAAGAAAGAATGGGGCATACTTTACATTTTAATAAGTAAATTGCCAATTTGTTTTCATATATCAAATATTATCGCTTATTTTGCAACGATTTTCACTCAACAACAATAAAATAGATACAAAATGAATCAATTATCAGATCGTTTGAACAGCTTGTCGCCATCGGCGACGCTTGCCATGTCGCAAAAGAGCAACGAGCTCAAGGCACAGGGTGTTGATGTTATTAACTTAAGTGTAGGAGAACCGGATTTTAATACTCCTGACCACATCAAAGAAGCTGCGAAAAAAGCCATAGATGATAACTTTTCTCGTTACTCTCCGGTACCGGGTTATCCGGCTTTGCGCAATGCTATTGTTGAGAAACTGAAAAAAGAAAACGGTCTGGAATATACAGCCGCTCAAATTTCGTGTGCCAATGGTGCCAAACAATCTGTTTGTAATACCATCCTTGTATTGGTAAATCCGGGTGACGAAGTCATCGTGCCGGCTCCTTACTGGGTAAGCTACCCGGAAATGGTGAAAATGGCAGAAGGTACTCCCGTAATTGTTTCGGCAGGTATCGAACAAGATTTCAAGGTTACTCCGGAACAGCTGGAAGCAGCCATCACTCCGAAGACGAAAGCATTGATTCTTTGTTCTCCGTCTAATCCAACAGGTTCTGTATACACGAAAGAAGAATTGGCAGGATTGTCAGCAGTATTGGCTAAACATCCGCAGGTGATAGTAATCGCTGACGAGATTTACGAACATATCAATTATATCGGTGCCCATCAGAGTATCGCTCAATTCCCAGAAATGAAGGAACGTACAGTGATTGTAAACGGTGTATCCAAGGCTTACGCTATGACAGGATGGAGAATCGGTTTCATTGCCGGTCCGGAATGGATTGTAAAAGCTTGCAACAAGTTGCAAGGTCAGTACACTTCAGGTCCTTGTTCTGTTTCTCAAAAAGCTGCTGAAGTTGCATATACAGGAACACAAGAACCGGTAAAAGAAATGCAGAAAGCATTCCAACGCCGTCGTGACCTGATTGTGAAGTTGGCTAAGGAAGTTCCGGGATTTGAGGTAAACGTTCCGCAAGGTGCTTTCTATCTGTTCCCGAAATGCGATGCTTTCTTTGGAAAGAGCAACGGCGAACGTAAGATTGCAGATTCGGATGATTTGGCAATGTACTTGCTTGAAGAAGCTCACGTGGCTTGTGTAGGTGGTGCCTCTTTCGGTGCTCCTGAATGTATCCGTATGAGTTATGCTACAAGCGATGAAAATATCGTAGAGGCTATCCGTCGTATCAAAGAAGCATTGGCTAAGTTGAAATAAGAGTTCACCGCAGATTACACAGATTGACACAGATTGAAAAGAGATTGTCTGTCTGAAAAATATTAGATTAATAAAATCATCCTTACTACAGTATGCAGTAAGGGTGATTTTTTTGTTTAAGGAACTTCTTTGTATTTTTCTATCCGTTTGATTGTGAATTAATCTGTGTAATCTGTGGTGAAGAAAGAGCAATAAAAAAAGGCTGCCTTCCGTAGAAAGCAGCCTATACTCTTTTTGTAACTTGTATTATTCAGCCGGGTGAATTGCTTCAGACGGACAAACGTCTGCACAAGTACCACAGTCAGTACATACATCTGGGTTGATAGAATAGATATCACCTTCAGAGATAGCTTCTACCGGACACTCGTCAATGCAAGTTCCGCAAGCAATACAATCGTCACTAATTACGTATGCCATTTTTCTAAGATTTAAATTATTAGTACTAATTTCTCCGGCAAAAATAAGGCTTTTATTGATTGGTTGTTATGCTTCTATGTTTAAATTGACTTAATTTGTACGTCTTCTAAATAAGCTACCTCCCTATAATCTGCTATATTTTTCGTATTTTTGCACTCAAATTACTAATATATAGCGATTATGCCTTTAAATTTACCCGATAAACTACCTGCGATAGAGCTTTTGAAGGAAGAGAATATTTTTGTGATCGACACTTCCCGCGCTACGCAACAGGATATTCGTCCGCTACGGATTGTGATTCTGAATCTGATGCCGTTGAAAATTACAACGGAAACAGACTTGGTGCGCTTACTCTCCAATACACCTCTTCAGGTGGAGATTTCATTTATGAAGATCAAGAGCTACACGTCAAAGAATACGCCGATAGAACACATGAAAACGTTCTATACGGATTTCGACCAGATGCGTCACGAGAAGTATGATGGTATGATTATCACCGGAGCTCCTGTAGAACAGATGGACTTCGAGGAGGTGACTTATTGGGAGGAAATTACCGAAATATTTGATTGGGCACGTACGCACGTGACATCTACTTTATATATATGCTGGGCTGCACAGGCCGGGCTGTATCATCATTATGGTGTGCCCAAGTATCCGTTAAATCAGAAAATGTTCGGCATCTTTGAACATCGGGTGCTGCAGCCTTTCCATTCTATCTTCCGTGGGTTCGATGATTGCTTTTATGTGCCGCATAGCCGTCATACAGAAGTACGCAGGGAAGACATTCTGAAAGTTCCGGAATTGACGTTGCTTTCCGAATCGGAAGATGCCGGTGTCTATATGGCAATGGCACGGGGCGGTCGTGAATTCTTTGTCACGGGACACTCCGAATATTCTCCGCTGACACTGGACACGGAATACCGTCGCGATCTCGATAAAGGCTTGCCGATAGAGATGCCCCGCAATTATTATATAGACAATGATCCTGAAAAAGGCCCGTTGGTACGTTGGCGTGCTCATGCTAATTTGTTGTTCTCCAATTGGCTGAACTACTTCGTTTATCAGGAAACACCTTACAACATCAACGATATTCAATGATAAAGCAGCGTAAAATAGAACTTCTCGCTCCGGCGAAAAACCTGGAATGTGGCATTGAAGCTATCAATCATGGGGCAGATGCAGTATATATCGGTGCTCCGAAGTTCGGTGCCCGTGCGGCGGCTGTGAACTCATTGGAAGATATTGAAGCATTGGTGCAGCATGCCCATTTGTATCATGCACGTATTTATGTCACGGTCAATACGATTCTGAAAGAAGAAGAGTTGAAAGAGACGGAGGAGATGATTCATGCACTTTATCGGATTGGCGTAGACGCGCTGATTGTGCAGGACATGGGGATCACGAAGTTGAATCTTCCTCCGATACCGCTTCATGCCAGTACACAAATGGACAACCGTACACCGGAAAAAGTAAAATTCCTTTGGAAGGCGGGTTTCCGGCAAGTAGTCCTGGCGCGGGAACTATCGTTGCGTGAAATAAAAAAGATACACGAAAATTGTCCGGAAGTGCCTTTAGAGGTATTCGTACATGGGGCACTTTGTGTCAGCTATAGCGGGCAGTGCTATGTCAGCCAAGCCTGTTTCGGTCGTAGTGCCAACCGGGGAGAATGTGCGCAATTCTGCCGGTTACCTTTTAGTCTGGTAGACGCGGACGGGAAAGTGATTGTCAAAGACAAACATCTGCTTTCCCTGAAAGATATGAATCAAAGTGACGAACTGGAGCAATTGCTGGATGCCGGAGCTTCCTCGTTCAAGATAGAAGGGCGGCTGAAAGACGTTTCTTACGTGAAGAATGTAACGGCCGCTTATCGTCAAAAGCTGGATGCCATCTTTGCCCGTCGTCCGGAATATGTAAGGGCTTCTTCGGGTACGTGCAATTTCGAGTTTAAGCCGCAACTGGATAAGAGTTTCAGCCGTGGATTCACACATTATTTCCTGCATGGACGTGACAAAGAGATTTTCTCTTTCGACACTCCCAAGTCGTTGGGCGAGGAGATGGGGACTGTGAAGGAGATTCGCGGCAATTATCTGACGGTTGCGGGACTTAAATCCTTTAACAATGGAGACGGTGTTTGTTATATCGACGAACAGGGACGTTTACAGGGATTCCGCATCAACCGGGTGGACAGCAACAAACTATATCCACAGGAAATGCCTCGCATCAAGCCTCGTACCACATTATATCGTAATTTCGACCAGGAATTTGAACGAGTGCTTTCCCGTAAGTCTGCCGAAAGGAAAATCGCAGTGCGAATGTTGCTTGCCGACCATCATTCCGGTTTCTCTTTGACATTGACTGACGAAGATGATAATAGAGTCACAATCATCCTTCCACGTGAGAAAGAGCCGGCCCGGACTCCGCAGACGGACAACCTGAAAACGCAACTGTCCAAATTGGGGAATACGCCTTTCGAAGCAAAAGAAATAGAAATCTCTTTTACCGACAACTGGTTTCTGCCGGCTTCGGTATTAGCCGATTTCCGCCGGCAGGCAATCGACCGGTTAATAACTGCCCGTCGAATCAATTACCGTCAGGAATTGTCGGTATGGAAGTCAACCAATCATGCTTTTCCACAAACGACGCTAACCTATTTGGGGAATGTCATGAATACTCGTGCAGCCTCTTTCTATCAGGAGCATGGGGTTCAACAGGTAGCAGCGGCTTACGAAAAAGAAGCGGTGGAAGATGCGGTACTGATGTTCTGTAAACATTGTTTGCGTTACAGTATGGGATGGTGTCCCATCCATCAACGGGTACGTTCACCTTATAAAGAACCCTATTACCTGGTGTCAAATGACGGCAAACGTTTTCGTCTGGAATTTGATTGTAAGAATTGTCAAATGAAAGTAAAAGCGGCTCAATGAGAATCATTATTCACAATTTTCACCACAGTTTTCACCACAGAGGACGCAGAGGACGCAGAGGACACAGAGGATATAGTGGAGGTAACATCTTCACTCATTCTTCTGATACAGACTGTTTGAGTGTTTTTTGGAAAAAGTGTAGAAAGTTTTTCTCTTTACCTTCTTTCCCCTTTTTACCCTCTTTATCCTTTTTATCCTCTGTGTCCTCTGCGTCCTCTGTGGTGAAAATAGTGATGAAAACAGTGATGAACCTCCTACTATGTTTACTTTTGCTCTCATCTTGTTATTATAAAGCACCGGCTTTGGATTCGGAAGAACTGTCGAAGAAGACGAAAGACTCGTTGACTTACTTGTACGAACGGCATTATACATGGAATACAAACTTGGAAGTAGTCGATGATTCCATCTCTTTGGAATGTCTTCCGATAAAAGATACTTTTATTCAGTTGAATAAAGGGGATAGGGTAGTGGTGGCAGAGTTTGCGGTTCACCCTGCCGATAGTGTAGACAGTGTTTGGGTGAAGCTGGCTCACACACAGGATGAACAGGGCTGGATACGTGAAAAAGAACTCAAGAAGTCATTTGTGTCGACTGATAGTATTTCGCAGGCCATTCATCTTTTCAGTGATACGCATGCTTCTTATTTCATTATCATCTTCGCTTTATTCGTCGGTGTATATCTGTTTCGCGCTTTTCGTCGAAAGCAGTTGCAGATGGTCTATTTTAATGATATAGATAGTGTTTATCCGTTATTTCTCTGTTTGTTGATGGCTTTCAGTGCAACGATTTACGAATCGATGCAGGTCTTTGTGCCGGAAACGTGGGAGCATTTTTATTTCAATCCTACTTTGTCGCCGTTCAAAGTTCCTTTTATTCTCTCTGTCTTCTTGTTGAGTATTTGGCTGTTTTTGATAGTCGCTTTGGCGGTGCTGGATGATTTGTTCCGACAGTTGACTCCCGCTGCAGCTATCTTTTATCTGCTGGGGTTGATGTCTTGTTGTATTTTCTGCTATTTCTTCTTTATCCTGATGACACATATTTATATCGGTTATCTGTTCCTTGCCTTTTTTATGCTGGTTTTTGCGAAGAAAGTCCATCGGAACATTGGGTATAAGTATCGTTGTGGCCGTTGTGGGGAAAAGTTGAAGCAAAAAGGTGTATGCCCCCATTGTGGAGCTATCAATGAGTAATTTTATTATCTGTTTTATTCTTGAATAACTTTTCAAATGATGGAAATCAGATCTACCGAAATAAAAGATCTCCCTTTAGTGATGGAGATTTATGACTATGCCCGTGCCTTTATGCGTGCAACCGGAAATACTACTCAATGGATTGACGGTTATCCTTCTGAAGTATTGATTCGTCAGGAAATTGAAGATGGACATAGCTTTGTCTGCATAGATGAACAGGGAGAAATTTTGGGGACTTTTTGTTTTATCTTGGGAGACGACCCTACTTATCAACAGATTTATGAAGGAACATGGCTCAATAATGAACCTTATGGAGTGATTCATCGGCTGGCAACGAACGGAAAACAGAAGGGGGTATCGGAAACCTGCTTGAACTGGTGTTTTGAACGTTGGCCCAATCTCCGGGTAGATACTCATCGGGACAATAAAGTCATGCAGCATATATTGACGAAGTATGGCTTTCAACGTTGTGGTATCATTTATGTAAAGAACGGGACAGAGCGTATCGCTTATCAGATGACGCGTGTACCTGATGGAACAGAGAAACTTGCTTAATCGTGATGGAGTGTAGTTGAAGTGTATTAGATGTGGACAAGATAATCTTAGATATAAGCAAACCAATAGGAAACTGTAGGTAAAGTAATGCCAGGACACCGGTATAGTTCCGTTAAGATGCCGGTATAGTTGTGTGAAGGTACCGCTATCTTTACCTTCCCACGGCCGTGGTGACTTCTTCCCACAGCCGTGACGAGATCTCTCCACGGCCGTGAAGAGAAGCTACCACAGCCATGGAAAGGTAAAGATAGCGTAGGGTTAAGAGAACAATGCCTATTGGATTAATTAAGTATAACGGCTTTATAATGCATACTTCATAGAGGCATACGTTCTTCTATCACGTATTCCATGCCATCAATCTATAAGAGACAGGCTGACAATAAAAGTCCGAATCTTTTATTGTCAGCCTGTTTTTGGGTTATTGTCAGCACTTATTGTCAGGTGTCAATGGATTGATAATCATTGTTCTATATGGATAAAATCTTTAGCTGACAATAAAATGACTAAATAATATCTCTATGAGTGAAAATAATTAGAATCGGCAGCGGAGATCTACTCCAAATTGCATTGGGCGTCCTTTCTGCATAAAACCTTTGTTCATTGTTTCGAAATAGAAGGCGGCATATTCTTTATTCAAGAAGTTGCGTGCCCAGAAACTAATCATTGCGTCACCGATTTCCAGATTCGTTCTCCAGTTGAGTGTGCCATAGAAAGATTGGCTGACATCGTTTTGTTCAGTCCAGTAGATACGTCCGGCAGCGTTATAATTAGCTTGGAATACAATCCGGTCGAAGATAGAGCGCGGACTGCAGGTGATGGCGTATTCTCCTCCGATATTTAAGGTATGTTTGGGGACAAAGGGAACATATTTGCCATTATAATCTGCGGTTACTTTAAAAGTGCCGTCTTTTTGCTCTTCGGTGATTACATAATCCGTAAAGGTGGCATACGTATATCCGTAACTGACATTCAGGCTAAGTTCTTTTGTCACACTGGCACGAAGGGCTGCTTCTGCACCATAGCTACGGCTTTTTCCTGCATTGATAGTGATACGTCCCAGACCACTTTCCGCAAATTGGGAGAGTTGTTGGTCGCGGGTATCCATATAGAATGCTGCGACGTCGGCCCAAAGTCTGCCTTCCCATAAAGTAAGGTGGCTACCTGCTTCGTAGTTCCACGAATATTCGGGTTTGTAAGTAGTGGATGCTTTTACATCAATCTCTTTTGTAGGCACCATTTGGTCCATCATTTTAATAATGGTTGTTCCCCAGGTGGGGTCTTGCCCTATTGTCGGACTTTCTTTGATGGCATTCATCATCGAATTTTTCAATTCTGTTTGTGATAAGTCAGAGAACATTTGGATGTTATATCCTCCCGAACGATATCCCCGGGTGACGGTGGCATAAACGTTATTTTGATTCTTCCATTCATATTGAATAGCAAATTTGGGTAGGAGCTGTACATAATCAGTAGAGAGCTTGCCAACGAAAGAGGCCGGGGCTTTCATATTCTGATCGGACAGGTTGATTTGCATGGGACCCTTTACCATGTGAAAATCAAAACCAAAGTCGATAGGAGTGCTAAGAGAATTATACTTCATACTGATTTTCTCGTAATCGAGCCGGAGGCCGGCTGTAACGGACAGTCCTTCTATGAACAAGTTGTTGAAAGTAGACTGATGATAAAGTGCACCGCTAAGAGTCGGGGTGTCGAAAGTTCCTCCTACGCTTAATGACGGGTTGTGCACAGTCATTCCCATGGTGGGAGCTCCGGGTTTGGCAGATACTTCTTCAAAAGCTGCATTGGCGTTGTTTTCAATGACCGACTTCACTCCTTCTTCTTTAAACAAAACAGGTCCCGTAGTATGCAGCCATTGATAGAAGCCGAAAGCTCCCGTAGCCCACTGCCATCTTTTTCCGGGTTTGGCTTTCAACACAATCTCTTCGGATATGGTGTTTGCACGTTGCTTTTGCTCAATATTGAAAATATCTCTTTCTGTGAAATCCTGATCGAGAAACATACGGTCGTTCAGGTTCTGATAACCTGTCACGGCACTTAATATAAAGTTGTTGGCTTGATATTCGATGTTAACACCGGAGTTGAGCAATCCACGGCGGTAACTGCTGCGGTCGTTATATGAAATCTTACCGATATAATCTGCCCGGTCTTCTGTCATTTCTTTACCCTTTTCTTTCGCTTTAGCTATCGCACTGGGGGTAATCCCGGTATAGTAATACGGATATCCGCCCTGATCGCTATATTCATAGCTAAGGGCCATATCTATTTTCAGGTTCGAAGTGGGCAGGTAAATACCACGGAAACGTCCGCCACCGGCATTGCTCTTGTCTACCTTTTCGTTATTTCTTGCCGAATTTTCAAAGAAGCCACCTGTGTGTTCGTAGAAACCTCCGGTAGAAAAGGCGAAGCGGTCGGATGTCCGGTGATAGTGGGTGAGTGACACATTATAATTATTGTAAGTTGCTGCTCCCATGCGGATATCAGTACCTTGATAAGTGAAAGGCGATTTTGTGTGCACTTTGATAAGTCCTCCCATCGTATTACGTCCGTAGAGAGTGCCTTGTGGTCCGCGGAGAATGTCAATACGTTCGATATCAGCATAGTTGAAGTCGAAAGCGGATTTGTCGATATAAGGGATGTTGTCTACATAAAGTCCTACGGACGGAGTGTTGATACGTGAGCCGATTCCACGGATATAAATGGAAGTGGTCAGTTTGGAACCATAATCGGGGATAAACAGATTGGGGACGATGCCTGTCAGGTTTTTCACAGAGTTCACCTGATTGGCGCGCATATTATCTTGCGATAAAACAGTGGCTGCCACCGGTAATTCACGCAACTTACGATTCTCTTTCGGAGTGGCAATCACTACCACTTCTTCGATGTCTACTATTTTTAGTGAGTCTTTCGGGAAATCTTCTGCCCATGCTGTACCAGTCGTCAGGAGCGTAAGGGCAATCATAAAATTCTTTCTCTTCATCTGCTGTTCATTTATCTGGTGCAAAGTAACGGCAAATATAGATGACGGTCAATCCTCATTTATTAGGATTTGTTTCACCACAGTTTTCACCACAGAGGACACAGAGGGTATAGTGAAGGTAACATCTTCACTCATTCTCTGATACAGACTGTTTGAGTGTTTTTGGGAAAAAGTGTGGAAAGTTTTTCTCTTTACCTTCTTTATCCTTTTTATCCTCTGTGTCCTCTGTGGTGAATCAGATTCGGTCCGCTTCTATATACCCGTTCATTACCGCATAAATAGTCAGTCCGGAGACGGACTTGATGCCTAATTTCTCTGTGATATTTTTCCGGTGAGTGATAACGGTGGTCAGGCTGATATTCAGTTTATCTGCTATCTCTTTGTTGATTAATCCTTTGGTTATCAGTACGAGCACTTCTATTTCACGGGAAGATAGAATCTCCTGATGAGGCTGCGCCGGAGGCATGGATGGCATGTCTTTCACCGGATAACCGTTGTGGTGGGCGTGTTGATGGAGTTTCAATATATTTTTCACCAACTCTTCCTCGGATTCATGGATGTTGAGTACAGGCACGCCGGACAGTTGGAATTGCGGACTATCGCTTGCCAATACAATTGTTTTTCGTTTCCGGGGGAGAAAGAAAGCATTGTGCTCCACATAAATCTGTGCGGAAATGAAATAATGGGCATACATATCCGGCGTATCGTCCATCAGTTCACTGAATTGATGGAAGGTGCGTATGGTTGCCATAGGAATCATTTCCTCCAGGATTCCTTTCAGGCCAAGGCAAGTAAGGGTGTTGGATTCAATGATAGCTATTTCGGGTTGATGATTCATTTTCATGTAGTTTTAGTTAACGATTGAAATAATTGGCTACCGCTTCCGCACACCGTTCTCCATCCACTCCGGCAGAAACAATCCCTCCGGCATAGCCTGCACCTTCTCCGCAAGGAAATAATCCGCGAACGGTTGTATGTTGCAATGTCTCTTTATCGCGTACGATGCGGACAGGCGAAGAAGTACGTGTCTCTACGCCGATCATCACCGCTTCATTAGTGAGGAAGCCATGACTGTAACGTCCGAATTGCTGGAAACCGAGAGATAATCTTTTGCTGATAAACTCCGGCATCCAGAAATGAAGCGGAGAAGAAATCAATCCCGGACTGTAAGAAGATTCGGGTAAGTCGTAACTCAACTTCTTGCGGGTGAAGTCCTGCATACGCTGTGCCGGTGCTGTCTGCCTTCTGCCTCCTTGTAACCAGCATTGGCGTTCCTGTTCTTCCTGAAAGTAAAGGGGAAGAAGTTGAGAGTTGAGAGTTGAGAGTTGAGAGTTATTTAGAGATGGGTTAAGAGCCAGCAGCTGTTCATTTCGTTGCGCAGCTAACTCTTCATTCTCCACTCTCCACTCTCCATTTATTAAATCTTCCGGTTGCACTTCCACCACCATGCCCGAATTACTCCATCGCGAGCCACGATTAGAAGGAGACATTCCGTTCACTACCACTTGCTCCGGTCCGCTGGCAGCAGGAACAATGAAACCGCCGGGGCACATACAGAAGCTATACACTCCTCTGCCTTCAACCTGTGTGACGAAGCTATATTCTGCGGCAGGCAGATACTTGCCTCGTCCCTCCTTGTTATGATATTGTATCTGATCGATCAACATTGCCGGATGCTCCAAACGGACACCGACTGCAATGCCTTTCGCTTCAATCGCCACATGATTCGCAGCCAGCCAACGATATACATCTCTCGCCGAATGTCCGGTTGCCAGTATCACAGGACCGAGAAAAGTCTTTCCTGTATTTGTTTCGATACCCTTTACTTCGTCATTCTCGATAATCAGTGCCTCCATTCGTGTTTGGAAATGTACTTCTCCGCCACACTCGATGATGGTATTCCGCATATTTTCAATGACACGTGGCAACTTGTCTGTCCCGATATGCGGATGCGCATCTACTAATATCGCCGTAGAAGCCCCATGCTGGCAGAATACATTCAATATCTTATCTATATTCCCTCTCTTTTTGCTCCGGGTGTAGAGTTTTCCATCCGAATAAGCTCCTGCACCCCCTTCGCCAAAACTGTAATTCGATTCCGGGTCAACTGTGTGTTCCCTGCTGATTTGTGCTAAATCTTTTTTCCGCTCGCGTACGTCTTTTCCGCGTTCGATAACAACG
>OKTD01000722.1_pt1 | contig 12352 bp, 15 predicted proteins | sample 1606161 | NCBI WGS metagenome assembly OKTD01 (sample SAMEA3879527, study PRJEB24766) | human gut metagenome | biome: human-associated habitat; feature: feces | place: USA | collected 1985/1987 | reverse complement strand
CCGGGGCGGGGGAGGAAAGAATGGTTCAGGAGCAGTATTCCTCGTAATCCGTGGCGTTCATCATATCTTCCGTTTCCGTGGGAACGTCCAGGCGGATTTTGTACAGCCAGCCTGCGCCGTAGGGGTCGGAGTTAATGAGGGAGGGGTCATTGGAAAGCTCTTCATTCACTTCCAGGATTTCTCCTGAAACGGGGGTGTACACGTCGCTGGCGGCTTTGACAGATTCCACGACGGCGACGGGGTCGCCGGCCGCGACGGTGGCGCCTACTTCGGGAAGGTCTACAAAGACGACATCGGAGAGTTCGGCCTGGGCATGGTCTGAAATGCCGATGGTGCCGATGTCCCCGTCAATTTCAATCCATTCGTGATCCTTGGAATACAGCAGATTTTCTGGTACGTCGTGCATAAGATGTAATTGTTTGAAGTGAGAGTGTAGTAAAATGAGGTGTTTGTCAGTTTATTTTTGCGCCGTCGTGTCAGCCTTTTTTATAAAAGGGTTTTTTTACGACCACGGCCGGAAATTTCCTTCCCCTTACGTCAATTTCCAGCTCCGTGCCGACCTTGGCATGGGCGGCAGGCAGGTAGGCCAGGGCAATACCCTTCATCAGCGAAGGAGAGAGCACGCCGCTGGTAAGTTCTCCGATGGCTTCTCCGCCGGGGACGTGAACGGCATAATGGGCGCGGGGAGGGGCTCCCTTGCCGGTGTATTCAATAGCCGCCAGCCGCTGGCTGAGACCGTTGGCTTTTTGTTCCCGGAGGATATCGGAACCGATGAAATCCGTATCCAGCGCGCAGAAGAAGCCGAGCCCGGCTTCCAGAGGCGTCTTGTCCGGAGAGAGGTCGGAGCCGTTCAGAGGATAGCACATTTCCAGACGCAGACTGTCGCGGGCGCCCAGGCCGCAGGGTTTGGCTCCTGCTCCAAGAAAGGCTTCAAACCATTTGACGCCTTCCTTAGCCGGGCAGAAGAATTCAAAACCATCTTCCCCGGTATAGCCGGTGCGGCAGACAATGAGATCCGTCCCTTCCGCCGAGATGCGGGAAATTCCATTGCGGGGGGGAAGTTCCACACCGGGGATGACGCGGGAGAATACTTCTCCGCATTCGGGACCTTGAACAGCCAGCCCCACGTATTCGTCGGAGTGGTTTTCCAGGGTTACGCCTGCAGGTTGATGGGCGGAAAGCCATGCGAAGTCTTCATCAATCTTGGAGGCGTTCACCACTACGAAGAAGGTTTCCGGTTCCATCCGGTACAGGATAAGGTCGTCAATGACTCCGGCTCTGTCATTGAGCATGACGGAGTATTGCCCCTGCCCTACATTCAATTTGTTGATGTCATTGGTCAGCATGGAGTTCAGCCAGGCCGCGGCAGAATCGCCGGCTACCGTGAACTGCCCCATGTGGGAGATGTCAAAGATGCCGCAGGTTTCGCGCACTGCTTTGTGTTCGTCCAGAATGCCGGTGTACTGCACCGGCATATTCCAGCCGGCAAAAGGAACCATTCTGGCTCCCAGTTCAACGTGTTTAGCTGCCAGGGGGGTGGATTTGACGTCTGTATCAGTCATGAGGCGATGTGAAGGTTGTGAGCAATCTGCCCCTTATATCAGTAAAAGTCAATGGAATTCCGGTAACGCTTCCGTCTAGACATTGAAGCGGAATTCGATAACGTCCCCGTCTTTGACGACATATTCTTTTCCTTCGATGCGCAGCTTGCCGTGTTCCCTCGCTCCGGCCTTGCCGCCACAGGAAACCAGGTCGTCGTAGTGCACTACCTCTGCGGCGATAAAACCGCGTTCAAAGTCCGTGTGGATAACGCCGGCCGCCTGAGGTGCTTTTGCCCCGGACGGAATGGTCCAGGCCCGCGTTTCCTTGATTCCCGTGGTGAGGTAGGTGCGCAGGCCCAGAAGGTGGTACACGGCCCGGATGAGGTCGGAAACGCCGGAATCCCGCACGCCCAGGGATTCCAGAAATTCGCGGGATTCTTCCTCCGAGACGTCGATGAGTTCCTCTTCAATCCGGGCAGAGATGACAATGGCTTCCGCGTTGTGGTGTTCCGCTACGTATTTTTTCACCTGGGAGACGTAGGGATGGGCGTCCGGGTTGGAGATGGCGTCCGCCAGTTCGTCTTCATTGACATTGCAGGCGAAAATGCTTTTTTTATCCGAAAGCAGCTGGAAGGAATGGAGCAGCTTGCGTTCATCGTCGTCCAGCTGCGGTTCAAGGGTGAGGGCGGGATTGCCTTCGTTCAGGTGGGGCAGGAGTTTGGTGATGAGGGCCACTTCGGCCTTGGCTTCCTTGTCGCCGCTGCGTGCCTTGCGTTCGCGGGAAGAGAGTCTCTTTTCCATGGTGGCGATATCCGCCAGAATGAGTTCCGAGTTGATGATGTCAATGTCGCGCAGAGGATTCACGGAACCGAGTTCATGAATGATATCATCATTGTCAAAGCAGCGGACTACCTGCACGATGGCGTCCACTTCACGAATGTTCGCCAGAAACTGGTTGCCCAGGCCGGCGCCTTCCGAGGCGCCCTTGACCAGGCCGGCAATATCCACGAATTCAATAAGCGTGGGGATGATTTTTTCAGAACCGGACATGTCGGAAAGAACCTGCAGGCGGGGATCCGGGACTGTTACCATACCCACGTTCGGGTCAATGGTGCAGAAGGGATAGTTGGCCGCCTGGGCCTTGCGCGTCCGGGTGACCGCATTGAATAGAGTGGATTTGCCGACGTTGGGGAGACCTACAATACCTGCCTGTAACATAGGCAGGACTGATAGCGGGTCACGCCGTGAAAGTCAAATACCAATTGCCGACGGGCATTTATACGGCGTATCCCAGAGCCCATCTGATCAGGTTTTCCGATTCCGTCCAGATACGGGACGGATGGCAGCCGAGGACGACGACGATGACATGGCGCCCGTTGACGCCGGCTGAGGAAACCAGGCAGCGTCCGGCGGCGTTCGTGTATCCAGTTTTCATCCCGGTAACCCAGGGGTTCTGGGTGAGCAGCTTGTTGGTGTTTCTCAACAGAAGCGTTCTGCCGTTGGCGCGGGTAAAGGCATATTGGCGTTTGCAGATAATATTGCGCAGTTCCGGGTTGCGGTACACGTAATAGGCGCAGCGGGCCATGTCAATGGCAGTGGAATATTGATCTGCCGGGAGGCCGTTGGGATTGGCGAAGCGTGAGTTGTACATGCCCATCTGCCGGGCTTTGGCATTCATCAACTGGGCGAAACGGGGAACGGAACCCGCCGTATCGCGGGCCAGCGCCAGGGCTACGTCGTTGAAACTGCGGATCATCATGGCATTGAGCAGTTCGCGGCGTGAATAGACTTCCCCCGCCCGGAATCCCAGTTTGGTGGGGTCCGCCTTGGTATCGGAAGGCTGGATGACCACTTTTTTGTCCAGGCTGCCGTGTTCCATCACGACCATGGCTGTCACGAGTTTCTGCGTGCTGGCTACCTGGCGGTGCTGGAGGCCGTTGTGGGAAAAGAGCACTTTGCCGGTAAGGGCGTCCATGACGCAGGCACTGGCGCAGCGGGGCGTGCGCGGGGCGCTTGAGGGGATGGCTACAGGGCGTGTGGGGAAATTGGCCGGTCGGGGGAGGGCATGGGAAACCGGCTGGGAGAGTTGTGGGGGAACGGGCGTTGCGAGGGGGATGTAGTCACTTGAATCCCCGTACGATTGGCAGCTTGTGGAGCTCAGGCAAAGGGAGAATCCTGCAAGAAGGGCGAATAAACGCATGTCTTGTTGCTACAGTAAGAAGTTTCGTTCATCAAGCCCAAACTCCGCATTTGAAAGAGAGCCGGACGAAAAAGGCCGCGGATCGGATAATCCGCGGCCTTTTTTCTCTATTAACTACCTATGGAACCAAAAACCACCCTGAACGGATTTTGAATTGCTTTTTCCATCCGTCGGACAGATCTTGTGAAGGATGAGACTCCAGACAGGAGAGATGCGTTCAAAATATGTTCGTCAACAGTTCTTTTTAAGAGGTGTTGCCGTATGCGCCCGAGCCTGTGTCCCGTAAATATAGCAGAGATTTTTTCCGAACATATTTTGTTTTTCGCGGGCATGTAAATTTTGCCGCAGACATTTAAAATGCCGGGGATGTCCTGACGATATATTTAATTTTTGGAATAAAATTATTGAAGGAGAGGATTTGGTGACTGTTTTAAGACGTTTTTTTGCATCCGGATGGAAAGGTTTTTATACGGGAGATGGACGGCGCTCCCTTCCGGTTCCATGGTCAGGGAGAGGAGGCCCGGACCTGGCGTTTTCCCCGGCGGAAAAGCGGAATCTTCCTAAAGTTCCCTGCTGTTAATGGAGAAATACCCTCCAGCGTCCGGAGTAATTTGCCCTGCAATTTGCATTTTGGCCAAAAGCGGGGTGATAGTATGCGCCGCTTTTCCCAGAGAGGTGCAGAGGGTGTCAATAGTATTGAAACCCAGTCTGATGGCGTGGAGAATCTCCTTTTCTTCCAAAGTGGGAAGCGGTGGGGGTGAGGCTCCGGAAGGGGGACATGGCGAGAAGAGAGGCAGTCCCTGTTCCGGAACGGCCCAGTTCATGTCCTGCAGAATATCGGAGGCTCCGGTAGCCAGGATGGCTCCGTCCCGGATGAGGGCATGGCATCCGTCGGAAGAATGCCGGTCAACCGGTCCGGGAATGCAAAAAACGTCTCGGCCCTGTTCGGCCGCCGTTCGGGCCGTGATCAAGGCTCCGCTGCGTCCGGACGCCTCCACCACCAGCGTAGCGCAGCTCCAGCCGCTCACGATGCGGTTGCGCATGGGAAAAGTGGTGCGGGAAGGGGGCAAGTCCATCGGGAACTCGGAGACTACCGCTCCATGCCCGTCCGCAATGCGCTGCGCCAAATTTCTGTTTTCCCGAGGATACAGTTTGTTGAGTCCTGATCCGATAACGGCGATGGTGCGCCCCTCCGCGTCCATGGCCCCGGTATGGGCTTCCGTGTCCACGCCGCGCGCCAGTCCGGAAATGACGGTGACTCCGGCTTCCGCCAGGTCATGGGAGATGTTTCTGGCGCAAAGCCTGCCGTAATGGGTGGCCATCCGTGAGCCGACGACGGCAATGGAGCGTTCGGCATCCGTTCCGGTCCAGTTTCCCCAGGAGTAGAGGACAATGGGCGGGTCTGGGAGAGCACGCAGGGAGGATGGGTAGGAGTCGTCAAAAACCGTGGTTACCGCGGCCCCCGCGTTATCCGCCAGTTCCAGTTCCCTGTACGGGTTGACGGTACTCCGCCAAGAGGAAATGCGGCAAGCCAGCTGCGCCCCCACGCCGGGAATTTCCATCAACAGGGAGGAAGGGGATTCCAGAATCAGTTCCGGAGAGGCGAATACCTGCAGGAGACGCATGATTCTGACAGGGCCCAGGCCCGGTATCAGGTTCAGGGCTATGGCTGCTTCCCGGGGTGTCATGAATAAGGGGTCAGTTCCTGGTAAACGTCCAGATGGGCTTGAATCATATCCTGCATATTGTAAGGGGAAGGAATTTGCCGGGGCAGGGGGGGGGGCTGGGCATGCCAGCGGGCCAGCAGGTCCGCCATGGCGGCGGTATTTCCTACGGCGACGTTCCCTTCAGGAAGGAAGGCGTCCAGCTGTTCCTTGACTCCGCCGTGAGCGTATCCGGCCACGGGCTTGCCCAGGGCGAGCGCCTCCAGGGTTGATTTGCCGAAGGCTTCCGGGCTTTTGGTCAGGGAGAGGGACGGAACATGTGGAAAGGATTTCCCTTAGATCCTGGCGATGGCCTGTCCAGGTGAAGGACTGGGAGACGCCGGAACGTTCTATTGCCCGCAGGACCTCGTTTTTATATTCTTCTTTTCCCTTCTTTGCTTCTCCTACAATGACGGCGTGGGCCGGAATTCCCTGTTCCAGAAGCTGCCTGACGACCGGAATCAGATCCAGATGCCCTTTCAGGCGCGTGATGCGGCCCGGCAGGCACAGGGTGAATTTCCCCTTCAGTTCAGGATAGGACATGAACCAGCCCGTGAGCCATTCCCGGGAGGGGGAGTAGGCCGGGTGATATTGGTCCGGGGAAATAGCATTGGGTATGATTCTGATATGGTCCGGAGGGGTGGACGGATAATGGTCAAGGATGTAGTCCCTGATGCAGTTGGAGACGGCGATCACCCTCTCTCCCCGGCTCATGATGGCGGAGTACCGATTGACGGAGTAGAAGCCGTGAACGCTGGTGACGAGGCCGGGACGGTCTTCCGGCGGGAGCTTTTTCCATGCCAAGTAGCCTGCCCACGCAGGAACGCGGGAATGGAGATGCAGGATATCCGGTCTGACGGCCTGAAGCAGGGCGCGGAGGGCCCCGATGCGGAAGAGAGTGGAGATGCTTTTTTTGCCTATCGGCATCAGGATGTGGCGGGAGCCTTCCTTTTCCAGACGGGGCACCAGGCGTCCGCCTCCGGAAACGACGATATTTTCCACGCCCCGGGAAGAAAGGCCGCTGCCCAGTTCCATAACGACTTGTTCCACGCCTCCGGATTCCATGGAGGTCAGGAGACCCGTTCATGATGCGGAAGGTTCCGGTATTTATGCCGCGGAGGGGTGTGCCCTGTGCCATACCCAGATTATCCGGCGTTCCCTGTCCGGAAAGGACTGGCAGACGGCGATTGACCGCGGCACGGATCCTGATTTCCCCTACCGGGTCAGTGAACCGGAAGACATGGATGCCGAATTCAACAGGGAAGGAGCGCCGCAGGCGGGGGTGGCGGCCATAGGCCCGGACCTGAGCAATGCGGCGGAATACGCCGCCGGGAGGCTGGAATATGAAGACGCCGTATCCGGCGGCACGCGCCGCGCCGCGCAGGTGCGGGAATGGCTGGCCTTGCATCTTTACAACCCGCGGGAAATGCAGTTCAACAAACCCTGGACCATGTGTCCGGCCATGCCCGGACTGTTTGAGGAACGCCCGGTGGAAGGGAACGCCCCCTCCACGGCTGCCCTGCCTGTCCGGATGGAACGGGGCCGGGAGCTGGTGCCTTCCCCGCGCGGGGAGCGCCTGTTGAACTACCTGGAGTCCCTGCGGAGGGTGGAACCCTCCCTGAAGCGCGACCAAATCCATTCCTTCCCGGCCCTGTCCCACATTCACCCGGATTATGCCGCGCATCCTCCCGCCGTGGACATGGAACGCCTGAAGAAGGCCCGCGCCGCCGCCGTGATGGAAAAGGGCAGGGGCGTGTACCTTTCCAAATGCGCCATCTGCCACGGCAACGACGGCATGGGGGACAAGGTGACCTATCCGCCCCTGGCCGGATCCGAATGGCTGAAGGAAAAGCCTGATGCGGAAATCGTCAGGATCATCCTCCAGGGACTGACCGGACCCATCACGGTGAATGGAAAGGAATGGGATTCCACCATGCTGCCGCCCGGCGTCACGGATTCCCGCGACCTGGCGAACCTGCTCACATTCCTGCGCCGCCAGTTCGGCGGGGTGGAGAAGGCGGCCTATACGCCGGAGCAGGTGGACGCCATCCGCCGGGATCTGTGACGGGAGGGCCCCCGATTACAACGTTTCATGCTCCTTGCCCCGGGAACGGAAATGGCTGCAAATGCCATTCTATGAATTTAGATGATACGTCCGCCCTTTCTGCGGACAGAAACGTTGTAATCGGAACAAATGCCAGTGCCGCCAATGGCACGGACAATGTTGTGATAGGTTACCTCTTCCACCAGAGACGACCGGGGTACCGTTGCGGGTTCCACGTTCGTGGGCACCAACTCCGCTGGAACCGCCCTGGGGGATCATATTAAAGTAGGGAATTCCTGCGTTTCCGTAGGTTTCTAGTCCAATACGGACCACTGTCACATGGGGATTGCCCTGGGTTATCAGAGTAATACGTCCAATGAATCGGAGAAGCTCCATACGGCCACGGCCTATTCCTTCTGCGCGGGCATGGGTTCCCGGATCGAGGGGGACCTTCTGCATAGGCATCGGCAGGGGGGGTATGTGGAAGACGGCTGCGGGCACAGCATCGTGCTTGGCGGCTATTCCAGGTCGGAAGTGCTCAGCGACATTGTGATTTCCGGCGGCCACGCGACGGCCACCCGGTGTGGTTTGTCAGTCCGGGCGTCACCAGCGGGGAGATGATGCTGGCCAGACAAGCCCTTTTAGATTTCCACAACTTCCTCTTTCGTGATGGTATTGTAGGCCAGTGTTATCCCTCCGAAGCCGGAACCGGGGGCCGGAGGATTGCCCGGGTCAATGTCCTTTGCCAGCAAATCCAGCGGGTATAATTCCAGTTTGGTGCCGGGGGTGCAGAAAAATACCACGTCGGGATTGTCCCCGGTCTCGTCCGTTTTAAAACCAAGCTTGTCCCGGTAAAATTGCAGGGACTTTTTCATGTCTATGACTCCAAGGCAGATGCCGGTTACTCTGTTCATGTTCTTCTTCATGGAATTGGCGAATAGCCTGTTTTTCTGTTTAATGTTTTGCGCAGCCTCCGCCAGGAAAATGTGTTTTTCCCGGTTTTGTTAACGTCTGGTTTTATGGTGAAAGAAACGGAGCCGTCCGCAGGTAGTTAAGGAACCTTTTCATGAATCTTCCTTCCTCCCGCATTCCCTGGCTGGACAACATCCGTGTTTTTGCCTGTATTCTCGTTATTGCCAGCCACATCGTGGGGCAGTTTTTTGTGTCGCCTCCTTTCACTCCGGACAATGAAACCTTTGCCTGGTCCTCCTTTTATACGGTGCTGGTGCGGGTCTCCATCCCCCTGTTTTTCATGATTTCCGGCGCCCTCCTGCTGCCCGTTCGGGATACGACGGGGCAATTCCTGAAAAAACGCTTCATGAAACGCTCACGGGGGACAGCTTTCACTCCGTCTTCCCCCTCTCACGGGTCACGCCGGACCTGGAAACCATGGGAACGAACCTGCTGCTGATTCCACTGAAATTCAGCGTGGGCATTCATCTCTGGTACCTCTACGTGCTGATGGGCCTTTACCTCTTCCTGCCAGTCATATCCCCCTGGGTGGAGAAAGCGGGAAAGGCGGCCTTTGCCTACTTCCTGCTACTGTGGGCGCTCACCCTCTTGTTCCCTTATCTCCAGACCATTTTCCCCAGCTATCTGGGAAAATGCCCCTGGAATGAATACGGGGCCCTGCATTCCTTCTCCGGGTACCTGGGCTACATGGTGCTCGGCTGCTTTCTGAGGAAATACCTTGGGAATGCCTCCTTCGCCCGCACGGCCTGCTGGGCCGTTCCGTGTCTGGCCGCGGCCTTTTGGTTTACCCTCCATTTCTACCGGACGTCCACGGCTCAGGCCTGGTCCTCAAGCGGCGACTACATCGGCTTCGCCAGCATTAATGTGGCCCTCATGTCTGTGGCATTATTCGTTCTCTTCCAGTCACTTACCGCATTCAGAGCCGGGTCCGCGCCGCGGCGGTTCCTGGCTGATTTCTCCAGCATGAGTTTCGGCATCTACCTGGTCCACTTTGTGCTGGTGGGAGCCGTTTACCGCCTCTTTGGCATGCTCCATCTGTTGTTCCTTCCGGCTTCTCTTTCCATTCCGCTGCTGACTGCGGCGACGTGCCTGGCAGCCTGGGGAATCATCAAGCTGCTCTCCTTCCTCCCCGGCAGCAGGTACCTGATCGGATAAATTCCGGCATGGAGACAAAAAACTGCCCTCCGCACCGTGTGGCGGGAGGGCAGTCCGGATGGAAAAAGCGGGAAAAACAGGGATCAGCTCAGGGTTTCCACCAGTTTGTCGCCGTAAGCGGAGCAGGTAAGTTCCGTGGAACCGGGAATCATTTCCGCAAGGTCGAACGTAACCGTTTTTTCGGAAATCACCCGGTCAATGGCCTGAATCAGCAGATCGGCGGCTTCCGTCCAGCCCATGTAGCGCAACATCATCTCCGCAGACAGGATGACGGAGCTGGGGTTGGCCTTGTTCAGTCCGGCCAGTTTCGGCCCGGTGCCGTGCGTAGCTTCAAAAATGGAATGCCCCGTCAGGTAGTTGATGTTGCCTCCGGGGGCGATTCCGATGCCGCCGACCTGCGCCGCCAGGGCGTCGGAGATGTAATCCCCGTTCAGATTCAGCGTGGCTACCACGTCGAAGTTTTCCGGATGGAGCAGAATTTCCTGAAGGAAGGCGTCTGCAATGCAGTCCTTGATAACGATACCGTTGGGAAGTTTCAGCCAGGGGCCGTCCCCTATGGGGAGGGCGCCGTATTCCCGCCGTGCGACATCGTATCCCCAGTCACGGAAGCCGCCTTCCGTGAATTTCATGATGTTGCCCTTATGCACCAGCGTGACGCTTTTCCTTCCGTTTTTCACGGCATAGTCAATGGCGGCGCGCACCAGGCGCTCCGTGCCTTCACGGGAAACGGGCTTGATGCCGAAGCCGGAGCTTTCCGGGAAACGAACCTTTTTCATGCGGTCCGGGAAAATGCGGCTCATGGTATCAAAAAACAGCTTGGCATCCTCCGTGCCTTCCTTGAATTCGATTCCGGCGTAGATGTCTTCCGTGTTTTCGCGGAAAACGACCATGTCCACTTTTTCCGGAGCTTTGACGGGAGTTTCAATGCCGTTGAAATAGCGCACGGGACGCAGGCAGACAAACAGATCCAGATCCTGCCGCAGCGTGACGTTCAGGCTGCGGATGCCTCCGCCCACCGGAGTGGTGAGGGGGCCTTTGATGCCGATGAGGTACGTGCGAAAAGCTTCCACCGTTTCATTCGGAAGCCAGGTGCCCAGATTGTCAAAAGATTTCTGCCCGGCAAAAACTTCATACCATGCGATGGAACGCCTGCCCTGATAAGCCTTGGCTACGGCTGCGTCAATGACACGGGAGGCCGCCGCCCATATCTCAGGACCGGTTCCATCACCGATGATGAAAGGAATGACGGGCCTGTCCGGAACGCAAAGCCTGCCGTTCTGCATGGTGACGGCTGCACCGTCCGCGGGAGGGGTGAATGTTAAATTGGCCATGACGTGCGTTCCTTTATAGGACGCAGCCCGGTTTGGCAAGATAAAAGAGCGGAATGGGGAACTGCGCTTCGTGGAGCAACCGGCCTTGAAAATGTTTTCCTCATCCCGCATGCGCGTGTCTCAGAACCAGCGGTCCTTCCCGGAAGGTTCTTCCGGCCGACTGACTTCTTCCCGGAGGCGTTTGAGGAAATTTTCTTCAGCCTGATGTTTCAAGCCGCTCTCCATGATATGCTTCCGGGCGTTTTCGTTCAGCTGGTTGACGGCAATGGCGGCATCTTCGGAAGTCAGCCTGTTCCAGATGCCGGCGTCATCCTTCACGATTCGCAGGGACCCCTCCACCATCTCACAGGAAATCAGCTTGCCATGAAGGCCTTCTGCCGTAATGGGGCCTTTGTTTCCTGCGGGAATGATAATCCGAAGAGGTTCGGGCCCTTCCAGATTGATGCCCCCGTGGGCGCGGTAGGCCGCTTTCAGAATCAGCGTTTTCCTGCTCCACCACCAGGTGGTGGAGTAACGGTATTCATATTCAAAAGTCCGTTCCACTGTTACCAGGTTGGCCACTTTTTCATCCTTCTGCACAATCAGGGCCACGCCGCCGTGGTTGGAGGAAAAACCCTTATTGATCAGAGTGAGGCCCGCTTCCCTGCCGGCTTCAATCAGTTTTTCCGCTACAGCCATCGGCTTTTCCGCCGGGGCGGTGATGCAGGTGCGCACACCCCAGAACAATACGGCCAGCACACCTATCAGAACGGCACCCCTGGCCAGCGCGACAATGGCGGGGGAATGGAAAAAGGTGGGGGAGGATCCGCGCATGAGATGTTGTGCGTGGCGGAAGTTCAGGGTTCCGGGTCTTCATGAGAACCATGTTCCCTGATGGGGGGCATGAACAGGGCCAGGAAGGTGAAGGCAATGACGGTCAGGTCATCTATCTGTCCTACTCCCGGAATGAAATCCGGAATCAGGTCAATGGGGGAAAAGGCATAAAGAGCCGTCAGAGCCAGGAGGACAAGCTTGCGTCTGGTGAACAGGCGCGGTTCTCCTTCCCGGCTGCGGAAGTAATTGATGGCCCTGACCAGAAGCTGCTGCCTGGAGCCGTTGGGCGGAATGGGAATCTTGTTTTTCATGGAGATGCAGGGGTGAATTTACCGTCAATGGAAAAGAAACTCTTTTTTATATGGACCGGAAGCAGACCCGGAGGCGGGATAACGGCCCCCCTTCGTCCTACCTTGTCCCGGCAACGGCACGGGAAGGGATTTTTTTGAAGCCGTTTTCTGTAGGCGTCTTTTCATCAGGAAAGCTCTTTCCTTATTGTCTCATGCACTCCCGGCCGCGTCCAGAGCAATTCCCGGCTTCTTCCGGGAATGAGCTTCCTTGCATTTGAGAGAGAGTATAACGTTTACTTTTGT
>OKTD01000719.1_pt1 | contig 12382 bp, 10 predicted proteins | sample 1606161 | NCBI WGS metagenome assembly OKTD01 (sample SAMEA3879527, study PRJEB24766) | human gut metagenome | biome: human-associated habitat; feature: feces | place: USA | collected 1985/1987 | reverse complement strand
TCCCAGCACGCACTGCCCCACAGGCACTTCAATAGGGCGCCCCGTGTCGCGCACCGGCATCCCCCGCCGCAGACCGTCCGTAGAACTCATGGCCACGGCGCGGACCCAGCCGTCTCCGATGTGCTGCTGGACTTCCAGAACTAGGGTCTTGCGCCTGCCGTCAACTTCATAGTCCACTTCCAGCGCATTGAGCAAGGCGGGAAGCGTTTCTGCCTGGGAGAAGTCCGCATCGACCACAGCGCCGATGATTTGAACGAGAATGCCTGTGTTATTCATCATGGGAAAAACTTGGTGTTGAAATGGAGAAGAAAGAATGTTCTGTTTGAAAGGCGGGTAAAGAAAGCGGAGCCATGTTATTCCATAGCGCGCATGGCCGTGGTAATTTCCAGAAGTTCGTTGGTAATTTGCGTCTGACGCGCCTTGTTGTAGTCCAGGGTGAGGCCGCCGATAATGTTTTTGGCGTTTTCCGTAGCCCCCTTCATGGCGACCATGCGGGCGGAATGTTCGGATGCCCGGGCCTCCAGCACAATCTGAACCAGTCCGTGGAAAACATAAAGAGGCAGGATGGTATCCAACAGGGCGGCGGGGCTGGGTTCCAGCAGGAATTGCTTATGGGCTTCCGCTCCGTCCAGGGAAGAGCCCCCGGCCTTCGCCATGTTCATCAGGGGTTCCGGCTCAATGGGAAGAAGCTGGCGAAAGACAGGCTTCTGAACCATTGTGTTCACAAAACCGGAGAAAGCCACGAAGACGCGCCCATATTCCTCCGCCTTGAACTTTTGCACGATGAAATCAAATACCGGCTTTAGTTCCAGCAGAGAAAGGGGATCCGTCAGGCTCCAGGTGGCCTCCAACCGTTCATTCAATTTGGCGAGCGCAGCATTCAGCTTGCGGCCGATGGTGATGTAATGGGCGTTTTCCGGGGCCTGTTCCCGGACCATTTTGATCAGGTTGGCGTTCAGGCCTCCGCAGAGGCCGCGGTCCGTATTCACCAGCAGCACCAGATCCGCGCCGCCGTGGGTTTGCATCAGGGGGCTGTTGCTGGTGTCAATTTCATCCTGGAGATGGTAGAGCACTTCCGCCAGGGCGCGGATGTAGGGGCGGCCCTTGACGGCCTGGTCCTGGGCGCGGCGCATTTTGGCGGAAGCCACCATCTGCATCGCCCTGGTGATTTGGGACGTGTTTTTGACGGACTTGATCCGGCGTCTGATATCTCTCAGATTGCCCATGTGTCAGTACTCCCGTAATCGTTAGTTCCAGCTGAGCTTGAAGGATTCGATGGCGGCTTTAAGCCCTGCGTCTATTTCCGGCGTCAGGTCTTTTTCCTTCAGGATGCTTTCCAGCAGATCCGGATGCTGATCCTGCATCACCGCTTCCCACGCGTTCTGGCATTCCTTGATCCTGTCCACCGGAACATCGTCAAAGTACCCCTTTTGCATGGCATACAAGTCAGCGGCCTCCAGCCCCAGGGATTTGGGCTCATACTGGTTCTGCTTAAAGAGCTCCACGATGCGCTGGCCGCGAGCCAGCTTGGCCTTCGTGCTGGGGTCCAGATCAGACCCGAACTGGGCGAACGCCTGCAATTCCGTAAATTGGGCCAAATCCAGCTTAATGGAGCCGGCCAACTTCTTGATAATTTTCGTCTGGGCGGAAGAACCCACGCGGGAGACGGAAATGCCCACGTTGATGGCTGGGCGCACCCCCTGGTAGAACAGGTCCGTTTCCAGGAATATCTGGCCGTCCGTGATGGAAATGACGTTCGTGGGAATATATGCGGAAACGTCTCCTGCCTGTGTCTCGATGATCGGAAGTGCAGTCAGGGAACCGCCGCCGTGTTCCTTGTTGATGCGCGCGGCGCGTTCCAGCAGGCGGCTGTGCAGGTAGAATACGTCCCCCGGGTACGCCTCGCGGCCGGAGGGACGGCGCAGAATCAGGGAAATCTGGCGGTAGGCCACGGCATGCTTGGAAAGGTCGTCATAAACGATAAGGGCGTCTTCCCCCTTGTCCATAAAGTATTCCCCCATCGCGCAGCCGGCGTAGGGCGCCAGGTACAGCATGGCGGCGGGATCGGAGGCGGAAGCCGCCACGACGATGGAATATTTCATGGCTCCCGTTTCCTCCAGTTTCGCCACCAGGCGGCTGATGTTGGCGCGCTTCTGGCCGATAGCCACGTAAATATTGTAGAGGGGCTGGTGATCCGGAAGCTTGCCTTCCTCCGCCAGACGGTTCTGTTCCGCCTGGGCAATCATGGTATCCATGGCAATGGCGGTCTTCCCGGTGGCACGGTCCCCGATGATGAGTTCGCGCTGGCCGCGGCCGATGGGAATCATGGCGTCAATGGGAAGGATGCCCGTCTGGACGGGCACGGAAACGGACTGGCGGGAGATGATGCCGGAGGCGATTTTTTCCACCGGGTAATACGCTTCCGCCTCAATCGGCCCTTTGCCGTCAATAGGTTCTCCCAGCGTGTTCACCACCCGGCCCAGCAGGGAGCGGCCCACGGGCACGGAAAGAAGGCGTCCGGAACACTTGACCGTGTCCCCTTCCTTCAACTTGGAATCATCCCCCAGAATCACGGCGCCAACCTCATGTTCTTCCAGGTTCATCGCCAGCCCCATCACCCCGCCGGGGAACTCTATCATTTCATTGAGCATGACGCCGCTCAATCCTTCAATCTTGGCGACGCCGTCCCCCACGGAACGAATGACGCCCACGTTTTCCTGACTGACGGAAGCCGTGGCTTTTTTTATTTCTGCTTCGAGTTCTTGAAGTATGTTGCTCATGGGAAAAATTCGTTGGTTAATTGGAAAGGGTGCGGGCCATCGCAGCCAGGCGGTCGATTCTGGAACGCACGGAACCGTCCTTCACGTCGTCCCCTACCTGGATACGGACACCCGCCAACAGAGACGGTTCCACCTCCCAGCGGTAGTAGAGGGCGCCGCCATATCTGGCCTCCAGTTTGGCCTGAATCAGGGAACGTTCCTCTTCCGTGAGGGGCACGGCGCTTTGAATAGTGGCTGTACGGCTTTTCACCGCATATTCCACCATGCCGGAAAAAGCTTTCAGCAGAGCGGCATAATTGCGGGGCTTGCGTTCCGCAATTTTCCGGGCGATCAGACGCACGCGGTCCTCCGCCACGGCATTCCCGTCCATACAGAGCCGGAACAGCCTGCGGGCGGCATTTTGCGTGTCCTTTCCGATCTTCATAAATATTTCAGGAATCCAGGCTGTCGATCGCTTCCCGGTTGATTCTCCGCTGGTCTTCTTCCGTCAGCATTTTTCCGGTAACCTGGGCCGCCGCCAGGGCCACCAGCTGGCCAAATTGTTCTTTTAACGCTTCACGCTCTTTCTGCTGTTCCAGTTCCGCAAGCTGGCGGGCCTTTTTTATGATTTCCTCAGCCTTCCGGGAGGCTTCCGCTTCCTGTTCTTCCAACAGGCGGGCGGCGGCAGCCTTGGCGGCGTCTATTTTTTCCTGTCCCTTTTCCCCTGCTTCCACCAGCATTTCATGCGTCTGTTCCTTTACGGAAGCCAACTGCCGCTCGCTTTCCTCACGCATTTCCTCTCCTTCTTCAATACGCCGGCGCCTTTTTTCCAGAACATTCTGGATGGGTTTGAACGCCAGATAGCGCAGGATCACCACCATCAGAATGAAAGCGATCAGGTTGGCAACAAAAGGCTCCCAACTCGTTACCCCGAAGGGAGCAAAAGGATTCCAGGCTTGGTCAGCTATGAGATTCAGCATAAGATGAGCGGTTTGAACATGCCGGAAATTTTCCGGACCGGCAGGGGACGGGCGCGCCGCCCCGGAGCGGAAAAGCTCCCTCCGGGGTCGGAACTTCCGTTTTATTTCACAAAGATGGAGATCAGGGCCACGCCTTCAATCAGGGCCGCCAGCGTGATGGCAATCACCATAATGGGGGAGGAAGCTCCGGGGTTGCGTCCGGTGGCTTCCGCGGCTTTTGCGCCAATGAGGCCAATGCCGAGGCCGGCGCCGATGGTGACGAGGCCGAAACCTACGTTGCCGGACAGTTCGGCCAGGGAGGTCATTGCGATAGGATCAATCATGTTATTGGTATGGTTTATGTTTTTTGTTGAACGTTCCCCCACAGGTCGCCCATGGTCCGGAACGGAAAGTTGGCGGTACGGTTTATGAGGCTTTTCCGGGAGGCGGGCTGTCCGGAACGGGAAGTTCCTTTTCCTCATTTTTGGAGGTATGGCCGTGGGCGTCATCGTCCCCTACCTGAAGTTTCAGGAAAATCGCCGTCAGGAGCAGGAAAACCAGAGCCTGAATGAACCCCACAAGCAGTTCAATCGCCAGAAACGGCAGTACGCACAGGGCGCTGAGCACGGGCCCGAACATGTGAGCCATAGTGTCAATAATCGTCTCCCCGGCGTAAATATTGCCGTAAAGACGGGCTGCCAGCGCAATGGGGCGGATCGTGATGCTCAGGACGTCCACCAGCCCCACAAAGATGAAGATGAACACCAGCACGAATCCCATGAACCCCGGCAGCCTTCCCTTGGGGCCGAACAGATGCATAAAGAAGCCTTTCAGTCCCTGCTCCCGGATAGACCAGTAAAGCCACATCAGCGCATAAAAAATACCCAGGAACATCGTCACGTTCATGTCCGCATTCGCGCCGCGGAACAGCGGCACCCCATGGTAAGTGACGGTTCCCACCCCGGGAAGAAGCCCCATGTAATTGCTGACCAGAATAATGGTGAAAATGGTCCCGAAGTACCAGAAGTACTTGCGTGTCAGGCGCGGCCCCAGAAGGGACTTCACAAAGTTGTACAGAGTCTCAAAAAAGTATTCCACCGCATTCTGCAAACGGGAAGGCAGGATGCGCATGGAACGGGTGGCGGACCATACGACCACCCCTATCAGAAGAACCGCCAGAAACAGCATCAGCATTGAGTTGGACACCGGGAGCTCAATGCCTCCGGGCAGCGGAATGGAAAACAAATGGGGAGCAGCCTGTTCCAATCCGTGCTCCGCTCCTGCTTCCGCCGCACAGGCGCTGCCGCCCATAACGCCGAACATGGTCAACGCCGCCAACCACAGGAACTGGAAAAATCTGCTCATTGTCTTTCTCTCACCATTACTTGTGCCAACTCCTGTAAATACTGGAAGAGGGAATCCATTCCCTTTATTTGACGGTTTTGATTATGTACTTCCCTCTTTCTTTTGGCAAGCCCAAAACTTGGCGCGTACGCAAATTGTATACATTTGTACATAATTTTAAAGCCTACCTGGATGACCGTTGCGTCATGAACACAACCTTTTCTCCATCAACAAAAAAGGCTTCCGGAATAAACTCCCGGAAGCCTGCAGGAAAAACTGGGCGGAGGAAGGCCGTTACTTGGCGGCGGGAATAATATGGATGTGGTACACATCCCTGCCGTCCGCGGCCTTGCGCCCCGTGGCATGCACTCCCGTAACATCGGAAGTGATTACATCCAGGGTTTCCACAGTCTTCCGGAGCTTCTTGCTGTCCTCCGCCGCGCTCTTCAGGGCGTCACGGACCGGAACCAGGTTAAGCTGAAATTCGAGAGGGGCTCCCTGCGCCGGAGATTTCACGGATTCCCTGAGGACTTCCAGGCCGAAAGCCTTCGGCATGCTGATTGCCCAGCGGGTGTCGGAAACGCTTACTACCGGGTTCAGATCGGCGCCCAGAGGGCATTGGTAATCGTAGGTAGTGATATTCCCGTCCACAGAAGACTGGGGAGCGGGAAGCTCCGCCATTTTACCCTGGCTGAGCAGGGTGACGACGGTTTTGGCGGCATGAGTCACTTTCTGCCAGGCCTCGCCCAGAGCGGCGCGGTTGTTCACTTCATACGCAGCGGAGAAGCGCGGCGCCGGCACATTCTTGAGCATGGGATTGGGAGCGCCCTGCATGTCCATCATGAATACGCCTGAACCCGTAAGGCCGGAAAGAGCAGTCTTATAAGCCTTCCAGAGCTCTTCAATGGTAGGCCTGGCCATCTGGATCATAGGGGCGGCCATGCGCACCTGATCGCTCACATCATGCTTCGGGTTGGAAATATAGGCATTGCCGTAGTCCCATACAATCTGGGCAAGGTTACTGCACAGGGAACAACCCATATCCATCATCTGCGGATTGACCGTGCAGGAGGAATACAACACTGTGGACGCGCCCGGACGCACGCCGCTCATGGCGGAGGGGGCGTCCAGCTTGTAAAATTCAAGCGGATATGTGCATGCTTCCACATGCACCCCCTGATCCTGCCATGAATAGTAGGAAACGGACGTGGCCTTCCGGGCCAGCTCTTCATACATGCCAAGCATGCTGCCCCTGATGGAATCCAGAGCCGTCATGGAAGGAGCCGGATCGGCAATCTTCCAATCGGCGCCTATTGCCTGCATCACGTCCTTCAACCCGGTGAACATGCCCTTGTAATAGGCCAGATCCATGTTAATAACCCCTTTGACGGAGGCTTTGTCTGCGAAGAGCAGACCGTAGGCCGGATACTGGGACCGGGCATCGGCCATGGAAAAATCAGGACGAGACAGCACGGAGTCCTGGGGGGAAGAGGCTATGCGGACCTGTTTTTCAGGATTGGTGGTTATAAAGCCTACCAGGGTATCCTCCACAAAAGAGACGGCTACATACAGCCTGGATTCATCCAGACGAACGAGCGCCGCCTTGAGGCGGTCCATATTTTCCTGGGAAATGTCCATCTGCCCCTTTGCCTCCTCCAGAAGCTCTTCCAGCTTCGCGCGCACCTTTTTGCAGTCCACTTCCGCCACCTTGCAGGCCAGGCCATTGTAGGTCTTTTCGTACAGGGAAACCATTCCATGCAGCTCCATATCCTCCTGAAGATTGGCGTCCTTCAGGAAAGCTTTGGCCTGGGCCAGGGCTTCCGGCGTCAGTTTGGCGGCAATCATCACGGGCGCCGTCGCAGCCTGGGAAGGGCGTAAATCCATCAGCTCAGCCCACTGCGCAATCATCTCGACCCCCTGGCCGCCCATGGCCTCCGCTTCCGCGCCATCGTCATCCCCGCTTCCATTCTTTACTCCCTGGAAAAGCCTGTAAACGGATAAAATTTCCTTCATCTGGTTCAGGCCCATCCTGGTAAAAGAGGACTGCGCGCTATCCAGCCACGGAGCCCATTCGGGGCCCAAGCCGATCATCGCGTCAATGACAGGACTGCTGAAAGAACATTTCCGCTGCACGGGTTCGGGAGCGTCTTCTCCCGGAATGGCTATGGATTCATCGGCCACCTCCCCGGATGAACAGGAACTCCAGGTTTTAACCATGTTCAAATTCTGAACGCTCTTCATGATGCCGGGGATATCGTAACCCCCCGCTACCACCCCCATATCCTTGGGAAAGAGGGCGGCTATTCCGAGGCGTTCGGCACGCTTTGCCACCAGATCGGAAGCAACGGAAGTCAAAGGATCAGGCGAAGCGGCGGAAGTCAGGCCGGCCGTATCCTGGCCGGCCTTGGCGGAAGATGATTTATCATCGTCAGAGCAGGCGGCAAGAGCGCAGGTCAGCGCCAAACAGGGTATGGAGTAGAAATAATGCTTTTTCATTATCTTTAAACGTGGGGTCATGATGTCATCTGACAGGAACGCCGCTCCTTGCGGCAACAGTCTCATCAGCGCACCGTCTTCATTATACAGGCGTTTTCCCGCGAGACGCAAGCACAATGCAAAGCATTAACGCCACTCAGGGCGCGCAGGGCGTTGACGCATGGAGAACCTTTCCGCGCCGCCCCTTTCCGCATCTTCCCGGGATTTTCCGGGAACCGCAAAAACGCTCCGGATTTCCCTGAAAAACGGATTAAAGGGGTTCCGCCATGGGAATATCATCCTCCGGCAGGGGAGACTGCGGCGCGGGAGCGTTTACGGGAGTGGAGCGGTTGAGATGGCGGGGAATCTGCTGGGGCAACCCGGGAATGTAATCGGAGTCTCCCCGGCGCGGCGTGAGGGGGGCCGCAGAAGGCTCCTCCGACAACGGGGGCGCCGACGGCCCGGCATGCCCTGAGGAGCCGCCCACCGGGGTTGCCTTGATTTCCGCATCGGAAGAGTCATCCAGATCGGCAGGGATTTCATCAGCCTTGATCGGCTCCATCCCTTCCGGATCATACAACCCGGGGGGCAGGTTGTCCGGCACGACGGCAGGGGCCCCGCTCCGTTCCCGAAGAGCGGCCGCGGCCGTTTCCGGGGTTTCCTCCACCGGTTCCGCCACCGGAATGTCGTCCTTGGGCGGGTCAATAATAGCCTTGATGTCTTTTTTCTCCGTTTCGAAAAACTCCTTGACGATGGGAGCGGCGGCTCCCCCGCCCAGCCGTTCGTGGGCGCGGCCTTCATACAGCACCACATAGGCAAAGCGCGGATTGTCGCAGGGCATGAAACCGGCAAACCACGCCAGACGCTTGTCTTCCCGTTCCGGCCCCCATTGGGCCGTTCCTGATTTGCCGGCGATACTGGAATAGGACAGGCGCGCACGCCCCCCCGTACCGGCTTCAACCACTTCCCTCATCCCCTTGCGCACGCTGGACAGAGCACGCTCATAAGCAGGCAGCGGGCGCTGAACTTCCTGGGGCTTGGGCGCGTAAACGACATTGGCGTTGCCGTCCTGAATTTGCTTGATGAGCTGGAGTCTGGGCAGATACCCGTTTGCCACGCCGGACATCATGTGCGCCACCTGGAGGGGCGTAACCAGCAGCGTCCCCTGGCCGATGGACAAATTGGCGGCATCCCCGGACATGAAATCGCGCTTGTAATTGCGAATCATATAATCACTGGTCGGCACCAGGCCGGGATCGTCCGGAATGGGCAGGCCGGTCCGTTCTCCCAGACCGAAGGCGCGGGCCGTATCCATCAGGGCTTCCGCACCCAGCTTCAGGCCCATCTGGTACATGAACGGATTGTTGGACATCGCCAGGGCGCGGACACAGTTGATATCCCCCAGGGGAGTCTTGCTCCAGTTTTTGAAAACGTGGTTGCCGATCGTCACGGAAGCCGGGCAGTAAACGAGCGTATTTTCCGTGATTTTGTTGTTCCTCAAGGCACTGGCTACCGTCAGGACTTTAAATGTGGAAGCGGGAGGATAACGGCCCTGGAAAGCACGGGCGCCCAGAGGACCGGCAGGATCGTTGCGCAGGGCGTCGTAATCCTTCTGGGATATGTTTGGAATGAACATGTTCGGGTCATAGGACGGCGTGGACGCCATCACCAGAACTTCACCCGTCACGCAATCCAGCACCACCATGGCGCCGCGCCTCTTGCCGCGGGAAAGGATGCGTTCCGCATCCTTCTGCCATTTCAGGTTGAGGGTGGTGACGACAGCTCCGCCGGGCTTGGGGCGTATTTGCAGTTCATCCAGAATTTTATTGCCGTCTTCATCAAACATCAAACGCCATACGCCGGGCGTTCCGGTCAGATTTTTATTGAATTCCTTTTCCAGCCCCGCACGGCCTTCCACCTGCTCCCACAGCGGGTCCATGTGGTTAATGGGGCCGGTTGGCAGTTTTCCCTTGGATCCCACATAGCCGATGATATGGCCGGCGATTTCCTTCTCCGGATAGGAACGGATGTAAATGGGCAACAGCTGAAGGCCGCGCACGCTTTTCACTTTATCCTTCAGCTTTTCCGCTTCCTCCGCACGAATGACGTTCGTGAGCGGAAGAGGCAGCCAGCGGCGGTGCTCATAATGTTTCCAGAGCTGTTCGTCGGAAAAAGACCACGCCTTTCCGGCAATTTTTTTGGCCTGTTCCAAGCAGTTGCGCCCGAATTCCACTACGCGGGAACGGTCGGGGTTTTCAAAAATTTCAAACCGCAAAGCCAGCTGATAGGCTACGGACATCACGGCCAGCGGTTCCCCGTTGCGGTCCAGGATGGGGCCGCGCGGCGCGGGAATCAGCAAAGCCATGGTCCTGGCGGAAGGGCGCGTGCTGGTGTGCGCTTCCCGCGCGGCGTCCAGCCCCCGCCGAGGGAAGGAATCAGGGACAGGGAATCCAAGCCATTCTGTTCCTTTTCCGTTTCCCCGGGCATCTCCGGAGCGGCGGCCACGCCTTCCCGTTCTCCGGAGGCCGTATCGGAATCCTTTTTCCTGTCTCCCAGGTCAACCGTTTCCACAGCGTCATCCTCTCCGCGCTGCTCCACCGCAGCCCGGCCAGCAGCCGCTCCCCCCCGAGAAGACGAACGGCGCGTGGAAGCCTGGCCCCAGGCCGTATCCGCCGTCCACGCGGCCAACCCGGCCAACAATACCAGGGAACGTATCAGAACCTTTATTTTCATCAGTTTGCAGGAGTGTGGCAAATATACCGCAAGGAATCAACGATTATTCGCGCTCACGCTTATTCCTGAACGATGACGGCTGTTCCCAGGCCGCATTTGTCAAACAGGATGCGGCATGCCTCTACCGGAACCCGGATGCACCCATGGGAGTTGGCATCCCGGTACACGGTGCCCACATGCAGCCCTATCCCGCCATGAATGCGCATCCACAGCGGCATTTTGGCGCCGATGAATTTACCGCCGGGCGGCACGCGGGAAGAAGAGGTAGCGTCCGAATTCACGCACAGGCCGCTTGCGTCAAACACGCTGCCGTAAGACCGGGAACGGTAATCCGCATCTTTTTGGATGATGGAAAACTTGCCGCGCGGCGTTTCATGGGCGGATTTGCCCGTGCAAACGGGAAAGTTCATGGCCGGCTTGCCGTCAACCCACAACACGCCCCGCTGATCATTCAGATGAATGACGATTCTGCTGTTCCGCGTCCGCGCCTGCTGGATGCGTTCGTCATGATACCAGATATCGCGCGTGAAGCGGTACTGGGGGTCCGCGACAAAAGCTTCATAGGAAGACGCATACCTGCCGTCTTTCATCAACGGCTTTCCGTGAGGCGTCCTGGGGGTAGAGGAGCAAGCGGACAAAAACAGGGAGACACACAGAAAAAAAAGAAAAGCGGGAAGGGTGTGCGGCATGCGGCCTGCTTTACCTTCTTCCCCCGTGGAAATCAAGCACGATTCCCCTCCGTTCCTTCATGTTTGGAGGAATCCTGATAGAAACTCCTTTTTTTTCCGTATGATGCTTTTAAATGGCCTATTCCTCTTCCCCCCCCTCCCGTTCTCCCCGCCTGCACTCCCTGGACGCCCTGCGCGGGCTGGACATGCTCATTATCCTGGGCCTGGACGCCCTGGTTCTGCTCCTGGCTTCCAGAAATCCGGAAAGCGCTTTTCTTCAGGAAGCCGCACGCCAGATGACGCATGCCCGCTGGGAAGGATTGCACCTGTACGACCTGGTATTCCCCGTTTTCGTCTTCATTTCCGGCGTTTCCATGTCCTTTTCCCTGGGGAAATACACCAGCGGAAACGCTTCCTCCGTCCCCGGGCTTCTCCATCTCTGGAAACGGGCTCTCGTCCTGGCTTTTCTGGGGCTACTGGTCAATGGAACGCTTACCTGGACGGAAAGCATGCGTTATGCCTCCGTTCTGGGGCTGATTGGTTTTTCCTGCGCCATTGCGGGAACCTGCATCCTGCTGTGCCGCCGGACGGGAGCGGTTGCCTCTGCGGCGGGGTTCATCCTGGCCCTCATTACCCTGCTCCAGTTCACCTGCGGCAACTTCACGCCGGACGGCTCCGTCAACTCATGGGTGGACAGGCACTGGCTCGCCGGTCGTCTGCATGGGGGAGTTTTTGACCCGGAAGGCCCGCTCTGCGTCGTTTCCGCTTCCGTCCTGTGTCTGGGAGGATGGCTGGCAGGGAAATTTTTGAAGGAAAGCCGGCTCTCTCCCGTGCACCTCTGCGCAGCAATGGCAGGGGCAGGCCTTCTCCTTTTCTGCGCCGCCAGGATGCTGGACGGCCTCTACCCCATCATTAAAAGCATGTGGACAGGCACCTTCGTCCTGGCCGCCGCCGGCATCTCCCTGACGCTCCTTTCCCTGTTTCATCTGGCCGTCGATGTGTGGAACAAAGGGAAATGGGCCCTATGGGCGTTTCCCCTCCGCGTTATCGGCATCAATGCCCTGGCCGCCTACCTCATTAACTCTCTTCTCAACATTCATGCACTTAACCGACGCGTCTTCAGCGGTATAGCAGATTTTTTCACACCTTTCCAACCCGTCTTCCTGGCTGTGTCCCTGCTGGTGCTGCAATGGCTCGTCTTGTACTTCCTTGACAGGCGCCGCACTTCCCTCGCCCCAAAAGCGGCCAAGTAACCGGGCGGCGGAACTCCCGGCCAGGGTGGCCGGTGTTCTCTGAAAAAACGAAGTTCCCCTGTGAGACGGCCGGCCGACGTTATTTCTTTCCCTCAACGCCCTGAAAAGAGAAATAAAGCGGAAACATCATTTTTTGCTCGTTTCAGGGAAAAGCTCTGCCATCTTTTCCGAAAGAGGCAAAGCACGTTCCT
>OKTD01000718.1_pt1 | contig 12383 bp, 10 predicted proteins | sample 1606161 | NCBI WGS metagenome assembly OKTD01 (sample SAMEA3879527, study PRJEB24766) | human gut metagenome | biome: human-associated habitat; feature: feces | place: USA | collected 1985/1987 | reverse complement strand
CTTCAACGTCGTCAAAATGGGCTACGTCGCCCTCCATTCGGCTGGCGGCAATGCGTTCGATGTCGTCAAATGCGGGGTCATTGACCAAGGAACCTACTTCTATGGATTCCGGCAACAGGCCGAGGATTTCCCCGGTTCCCTTGTCGCGCCGGAAGCGGGGGCTGTGATAGCCGTAATTGCCGCCTTCCACGTCCGTTCTTCCCTTCTCCGTCCATCCTTCCAGTTCCAACACAACGCCTTTTTCCTCGTTCCACACAAACCGTCCCGGCTTGTAAGAGGCGGGCCCCATCTCATGATCATAGAGCCCGACCGGTTTGACGTTGCTGGATAGCTTGGCTTCCAGGTCGGCATTGAGCCGGGGAACGCAGTCGGACGTTACCCGCACCACACACGTTCCCGGCTGGCCGTTGAGCGAGCATTTAATAGTATGTTCTCCTTTGGGGGCCCACAGGATAGCCATGGGAGCCTTGCCGTGGTTGCCGGCTACCGTCGTTATCAGCGTACTCATGCCCCCATGATGAGGCACAGTGGAGGTATGGGGCAATAGACGCAAAATGGGCTACAAAATATTCAAGCCGTAACGATCAGGAATAAAATCCCGGCTGGCCGAGAATAATATCTTGCCACCTCCCAAAGTTTTACGTAATATTATAATGGTATTGGGAGAGAATTGATTTCTCAGTCCCTGCTCTATTGAATTAAGAAAAAACACTAATTAAAAAAGAAAGGTACTTACCATGAAAATGATTTTTTTATGGGCCACATGTTTAGTTGTCATAACCGGTTGCAATGCTCCTCAAGAGAATCATGATCAAATTGAAAACGGTGGAACAAAAATAGAAAACAAGTCGGAAAATTCTAATTTTTACGGCACTTATGAAGGAACTCTTCCCGCTGCCGATTGTGAAGGTATAAAGACGACACTGACATTAAATAAGGATAAAACTTATATACTGAGGAGCGAATATATAGGAGAAGGAGAAAAAAGCGCAACTTTCGAATCAAAAGGTCATTATAATTTGATAAATGGAAACTTGATTGAATTATCTCTAACCTCTTCTAATGAAAAATCTTATTATAAAATACTTGATGGTAGTAAATTAATGTTGTCAGACAAAGAAGGATCAATTAATCAAGGAATCTTATCCGAACATTATATTTTAAAAAAGAAATAAAACTATTTCTATAACAAATCTTTTTTCTACTCCGCCGCAGTTTCCCCTCTGCGGCGGTTTATTTTACACCGTCTTTCAGCTTAGCTCTCCTAGTCAATTTATCCAGTCTTCGGAACCTCCCCCGTCATCAAGCATGGCATCCATGAAGTGTTTGAATGCTATGCCCGTAAGTTCTTCCATATCCGGAAAAGCCTCCGGCCATGGCGCAAAGATCTGCGACTTCTTGAGCTTATAGACGGCCCTGACTCCGCCATGCCCGTCCGATTCAAAAAGGCAGCCCGGCTCCAATCCGGAGCCGGTCATGCTGTTGCGAAGGTTGAGGATGCTTTTACGAAGAGTGAAAAGTTTGCGGCCCGTCATAGAGGCGTAAGCGCCAGCGCGAACGCCGTGCGCCTCCGGAATGACGGGAATGGTCAGCGCCTGGGCCCGCTTGGCCGTCACCGTGCCGCCGTAGATTTTCAACAACAGGGATTGTGCAAGGTCTAGAGGTTCCCCCCCGTTTCCCTCCCCTGCCTGCCCGGTGAGGTAGATGCGGGCACCGTCCACCGTCGTGTCGGCAAACCAGTTTCGGGCAATGTCGTTGGCCCACCCGGTTTTCTTACGTCCAGGCCCGTGGGTCGGCAGGGACGTGTTTTCAAAGTGTCCGGATTCCGCCTTGTTCCTGTACCAGGACGAAAGCCAGCTTTTCACTCCCTCCCCCATGCGTTCATTGGCTTTCGCCAAACTTTCCGGAGCTGCTATTTTTTTCACTTCTGCAATTACCGGGTCAACACCGTTCAAGTCGATCGTCAGGTTCATATCTCGTCTTCAATCCGATTGATTTCCCACCCCTTCCGGTAAGCTTCCGCGCTGGCGTCCCACAGGGCTTCCTGCAGCAAATCATCATTGGTGAGGTCCATTTCCGGAAGGCGGGCAAGCACAGCGGCCAGTTCCGCCCGAAATTCATGAAATGGCTTAATGTGGCGCAATGCAAAATTGTATGCCGAGGGTGTCTTTTTCCATTCGGACAGCCATTCTTCAAACTGTTCTGGCATCACATCGTCAATCAGGTTGTCCCCAAAATCCAAACAAAATCGTTTGATTATTTGGCGTACAGCGGCCCGGTATTGCCTGGACATATCCTTCAACGTCTCCATGTACAAGGGAACCAATACAGCTATTTTTTTTGCATCACTGGCCCGGTGCCGTGCGATGTAATAGTCAATAACATCCTTAAGCGTCACGTCAAACGGTGCTAAACGGGCAAGTTCTTCGATGATGGCATCATATTCTGATCTCGTCATCAACGTTTCCCCCAGATGCAACCCCGCAGCAACGTCTTCCAAGTTTGATATATATCCCATTGCTTCCGCTTTGGTCGGAAAATATTTTGTTTCTCTCTTTCCGGATCCGGAAAGTTTTGCCGGAATACGAACCTGCCAGCGCCCGCTTTGAGTATGTTTCTCCGGAGTTATTTTCAGGCGTTTCATAACGTCTCACAGTACGCCAATTTTACGCCAGAACGGAATCAAAAAATGATATTTTGTTATCATTTGTGGCTGTTTTTTCATGGTTTTTCACATTTTCAGCCTCAAAACAGACAAAAAATAAACCCCGTAAGTCGCTGAACTTACGGGGTTTCAAAAAAGGAATGGTACTTGGACCGGGACTCGAACCCGGGACCAATAGATTAAAAGTCTACTGCTCTACCAACTGAGCTACCCAAGCACTTACCCTTGCTGGAAGGGCGCAAGCAGTAAACACCACACCCCCTTTCATGGCAAGCGTAAAATGGAAGATGGACAAAAAAAGATCAGGATTCCATGCATTCCAGCCATCTCGCACGCCATTCGGCAGGAATACGCACAGGACGCCCCTGCGGCATCTGGACCAGGGCCAGCTGCTGATGAGCCCTGACCAGAAGATCATTATTGGAAGCGCGCCGCATTTCAAAATCGCACCAGAAACGGGCCCGGTCCACGGATTGAAGCCACCCCGTCGTCAAAATGGTGTCTCCCAGAACGGCCGGACGCACATAGTCAATCTCATGGCGCACCACTACGGCAAACTGCTGCAAATCGCTCATGGTTTTGTAATCCATTCCCAATTTAGCGCCAAGTTTGGTACGGCAGGCCTCAATCATGCGCAAATAGGCCAGGTTATGAACCACCCCGCCGCAGTCCGTATCATAAAACATGACTTCATCTTCCGTATGAAACATCAGCTCCGGATTCATGCCTGCCATTGTAAAAAGGAAACAGGCGGGCTGAAAGAAAATTCCGGTTCAGCCGCGCCATGCATGATGCGTCCGCGCCAGCGTCAGCACGCAGACGGAAGCAGCCCCGGAGCGGAGGAGCAGACGGGCGCAGGAGTCTGCCGTGGCTCCGGTCGTAAAAACATCATCCACCAGCAGCACATCCCTGCCCCTGACGGGGCTGCGTTTCATCCTTTTTTCATCCGCCGCATAAATTTTACGGGCATGTCTGAGCCGCTGCTCCCGCGACAAGCTGGCCTGGGGAAGCGTATCCGGCAGGCGTTTCAGCACGCCGGCATACGGCCAGCCCAGTTCCTCTCCCAGCAGAACCGCCAGTTCCTGCGCTTGGTTGTACCCCCTTCGAGCCTGTTTGCCGCGGTGCATGGGCACGGGAACGATCAGGCGTTTTTTCCCGCCGAACCAGTGAGGATTTCCAAGCACTGCCTCTGCCATCATCTGCGCGAAGGAGCCGGCCAGATGAACGGCTCCCCCATATTTGAAAGCCAGCAGAAGATCCCGCAATGATCCCATATTCACATACACGGCACGGGCTTCCTCAAAAGAGGGGAGAGCTACCGCGCAGCGACGGCATAATCCGGACGGGATGAAGGAACCCTCCGCCGGTTCCCCGCAGACGGCACAGAAGGGAGGCTCGACAGGCACGAAACTTCCGCGGCAGTCCGGGCAAACATGGCAGCCATCCAGGCCGCCGCGGCCGCATAACTCGCAGACAAAAGGATACACCCAGGAAAGCCATTCCCTGACAACCGACCTCAGCATTCCCCGCACGGCAGAAAGTTGAAAGAGGCTCCTATCGTCCGCCCTTCCCATCGGGGGAATCGGCGTCCTCCTCTTCCGGCATCTCTTCCAGAAGCTTGTCTATGGTTTCAATGAAACGCCACGGGCACCGCTTGCGCTGGTATTTACGCCACAGCACATCACGCAGGGTTACCCAGTGCGCCCGCGTTAATTCCACGTGTTCCCATTCCACATCGTCACGTTCCGCACGGCCCACCTTGGGGGCGCACTCCAGCTTCCATTTGCCGGCATGGTGGCATGCCCTGTACACCAGGGTTCCCTCTTCCGTGCGTTCTTTCCACGTGTGAACTTCCATGGAGGCGAGTGTAAGGAAGAAGCGTTTCGGGTAAAGAGGAATTTTTTCTAGTCATCCGCCCTTGCGCGATTAGTATGGCTCCGTCATGAACGACACTGAAATGATCGAATGCCGCGAGCCTGCCCTTCAAATGCAGCGCCTCATCGCCATCATGAAACGTCTGCGCGCGCCCCACGGCTGCCCCTGGGACGCGGAGCAAACGCACCATTCCCTGATTTCCAATATGATCGAGGAAGCCTATGAAGTCGTGGACACCATTCAGCGGAATGACTGGACGCAGCTGAGGGAAGAATTGGGCGATGTTTTGCTTCAAGTGGTTTTTCATGCGGAGATTGCCCAGGAAGCAGGGCGTTTCGATTTCAATGACGTGGCTGCGGAAGTAAGCGAAAAACTCGTCCGCCGCCATCCCCACGTATTTGCCCAGTCCAAGGCGGACACAACGGATGCCGTATTAGCTCAGTGGGACAAGATCAAACGCCGGGAAAAGGGGGCGGAAACAACCCCATACCTGCATGGAACAGGCAAGGGGCTGCCGCCCATGCTCCAAGCATGGAAGCTCCAGAAAAAAGCCGCCAAAGTAGGATTTGACTGGGCGGACGCCCAAGGCGCCCTTGACAAGGTGAAGGAAGAAACCGCGGAATGCGGGGAAATTCTTTCCGCACCGGAGGAAGACCCCCGCGTCGCGGAAGAATTGGGGGATCTTCTGTTTTCCGTAGTCAACCTGTGCAGGAAAAAGGGAATCGACCCGGAAACGGCCATGGCCGGAGCAAACAGAAAATTTGAGCGGCGTTTCAACGAAATGGAACGGCTGCTTGCCAAAGACGGTCTTTCCCTGGAAGAAGCTTCTGCGGAGGCCATGGAGGCACGCTGGCAGCAGGCAAAATCCGCCCGGTAACGGAATCCGGGGTCAGGCCATCATGTCCATGTTCGGGTCTTTCCAGGCCGGATCATATCCCTTGGCATAGCTGAACACATGCTTGTGCATGTATTCGAAGTACTGCTCTTTCTGCATGGGGGTGAGCCGTTCCCAGATGGCTACATTCAAGGCGCGGCACACCTTCTGCATCATTTTCAGGGTAAGCTGGCGCCCCTGCCGGGCTTTTTGAACCTGCTTGTGGGTAAGCTGCTCCGGAGAAATTTCCACCAGGTCGTGATTAGTCAGATGCCAGCGCTTCATCAGTTCATCCAAAGGCTGTTCTCCGTGGTTGCGTCCGGTTGCTGTGGCTTCCTCGTCCATACGCCTTTCTTCGTGCCCTATTTCCGGGAAATAGGCAATACATGATTGCCCCATCAGCACTTTTTTTGCATTTCCAGTTGCCCGGCGTCCGGATACATGGTTCAATCCCGCCCCGTTGCAATAAGATGATTAGCGAGAAAGAGGAATTACTGGAATGGCGCAAACGCGCCGCCGCACAGCCCGCGGGGCGGGTAGTCCTGGATCTGGAGGCAGACAGCCTGCACCGCTATCAGGAAAAAATCTGCCTGATCCAATACGCGGACGAAACGGGTTCCTGCCTGATCGACCCTCTCTCCATCGAAGACATGGGGCCTTTCTACAACTGGCTGAAAGAAACGGAAGTCTGGATGCACGGAGCGGACTACGATATGAGCCTCTTTCAAAACGCCTGGGAAACGCTGCCCGCCATGATCTGGGATACGCAGACGGCGGCGCGCCTGCTGGGCTTCCGCCAGTTCGGGCTGGCAGCCCTGGTGGAACACTTCCACGGCATCACCCTGAGCAAATCCTCCCAAAAGGCGGACTGGGCGCGGCGACCCCTTTCCCCGACCATGGTCACCTACGCCCTGAACGACGTAAATTACATGCTGGACATGGCGGACAAACTGACGGCAGCCCTCCGGGAAAAAGGCCGCATGGGCTGGTTTGAAGAAATTTGCAGACACTCCATGGAACGCGCCCGGGAACGCCATCTGGCCGGACATCAGGATCCCTGGCGCATCCAGGGCTGCGGAAAACTGAACAGGAAGGGGCTGGCCGCCCTCCGGGAAATGTGGACCTGGCGTGATGCGGAAGCCAAAACGTGGGACAAGCCCGCATTCATGGTTTGCTCCAATGCTGACCTCATCCAGTGGAGCGTGGCTCTTCAGGAGCAGCGCACCGTGGCTCCCCCGCCCCGTTTTCATGCCCACAGGCGCAGTCGGTTCATGAATGCGCTCCAGAAATTCTACCTGCTGGATGAAGAAGACTACCCATGCCGGCCCCGCATCCAGCGCCGACAACATTCCGACCAATTTGAAGATAATCTGGCCCGCCTGTGCAAACTCAGGGATGAAAAAGCTGAAGAGCTGGGCATGGAAGGCTCCTTCCTGATTACCCGGGCCTCTCTGGAAGCCATTGCGGAAGACAGGGAAAAAGGAATTTCCACCCTGTTGAACTGGCAAAGGGAAGCCCTGGGTTTTTAAACGGTTTTTTTGCGACGGCAAAACACCCGGCCGGAAGAGCCATGGCTCAAAAGGGTCTTTGCCCTTCATCCCGGACGGCCAATACAATCCTCATCCCTGAACACCCTGGCTTTCTGAAGGCTTTCTCCGCTCAGGGAGAACAGGCAAGGGACGAACACTCTTCCCCCCGCAAACGCCGTTTTCCCCTGCCTGCCTATTTACATTGAGCGGAAGACAGTTTTTTCTATAATGCAGGGCAGTTCCCTTCCTCCATGCCCTCCAACCGCCATTCATACATGGTCCTGGCAATCGTCTGCGTCTGCGCCCTTGCCATATGCGCCTTCCTTTCCTGGCAGAACCGGGAGAAAAAAAACCGGCTGGCGCAGCAGTACGCGGAATTTTCCATGCCGCAGACCTTGAAGGGAAGCACGCCGGCACAACAGAAAGCCCTGCTTGAAATACTCAGCGGAGAACAGAAAAATATTTCTCAGACTTCCCCGCACCGTCAACAGGCGGCAGAACCTCCGCCCCGGAGCCGAGAAAAAATCTTTTCCCCCCCGGCAGGGCATGCTAGGGTGGCAGGCGATGAATCATGCCGATTTAGACCAGTTGCTGATCCTTCAGGAAAAGGATGTGCGGATTTCCAAACTCCGGAAGGAGCTGGCTTCCCTGCCGGAACAGAGAACGCGCCTGCTGAAACAGATGGAGGCCATCAAGCAGAAGGCCCTGGCCGCCAAACAGGAAGTGGCAGGCATTGAAAAAAGCATACGGGACGTGGAGGCCGCCGTTGAAACCAAACGCGCCTACATCGGCAAAATGAAAACCCTCCAGTCCAACACCCGGAAAAACGAGGAATACCAGAGGTGCATCCAGGAGGTGGAAAAAACGGAAGCCGCTATTGACTCTCTGGAAACCTCAGAGCTGGAATTGATGGAGCGCCTGGAAACAGCAAAAACGGACATGGAGCAGAAAATCCGCCGTGCACGGGACGCCCAGCACGAACTGGAGAAAACGCTCGCGCGCTTTGACCGGACGGCAGAGACGGACAAGGAGCTCCTGAACCGTTTGAATGCGGAACGCGCGGATCTGGCCGCCGCCGTTCCGGAAGATTCCCTGGGGGAATATGAACGGATGACCAGAAGCAAGGGTGTTCCGGTCATTGTGCCCATGGATGAAAAAGGCCATTGCGGCGGCTGCCACATGGTTATCACGGACAACACCCGCATGAAAGTGCTGGGCGGCCACGAAACCGTTTACTGCGACAGTTGCCACCGCATCCTCCACTGAAGGAGTTTCCAGGAACGCCGCCGGGCTTGCCATGAAATCCAGATCGGAAGAATTTGAAGAGTGGGGGACGGAAGTCATCTTCGGCCGTGCCAAGGGATTCCGCGCCGCCATGATGCGCGTGGTCCTGCGCGGTGCCTCCTGGCTGTTCAGGCTGGTGGTTCTGGCACGGCTGTATCTGTTTCATTCCAGCATCGCCAGGCAGGCCAGGCTGGGAATGCTGGTGGTCAGCGTGGGCAACATCACTGTGGGAGGAACCGGAAAAACCCCGGTGGTGGAACTGCTGGCCCGCACCCTCACCCTCCGCGGCCGTAAAGTAGCCATCCTGACACGCGGCTACAAAAGCGCAGAGCTGGATAAGCCTCAGGAATGGAGAGACAAGGACGGCAGGCTGCCGGAAAATCTTCCCAAAATCGCCAGCGACGGGAAAACGCGCTACCTGGGCCCCCTGCATTCCGGAGATGAACCTTTCATGCTCGCCAAAAATCTGGACGGCGTGGCGGTGCTGGTGGACAAAAACCGCATCAAGTCCGGCATCTTCGCCATTGAGCACCTGGGGTGCGACACCCTGTTGCTGGACGACGGCATGCAATATTTGAAACTGGCGCATGAACTGGATATCGTGCTGGTGGATTGCGGCGCGCCCTTTGGCACCGGAGCCATGCTCCCGCGCGGCACCCTGCGGGAACCCAGGAGCAGTCTGGCGCGCGCCAGTTACATCATTCTGACCAAATGCGGCGGAAAGCCACAGGATGAGCTGATCTCCGCCATCAGGAAGTACAATCCCGTGGCGGACATCATCGTGAGCGACCACGGCCCCCGGTATCTGGAAAATGTGTTCACGGGGGAACGCCTTCCTCTGGAGGCCCTCCGGGGGAAATGGGTGGCGTGCCTCAGCGGCATCGCACGTCCGGAAAGTTTTGAAAACTCCCTGCGCTCCCTGGGCGCCCACGTGGAAATCTGCCGCAGGTTTCCGGACCACCACTGGTTTGAACAAACGGAATTGCAGGAATTTTACGACCGCTGCGCAGACCGGGCCATGGACATGATCGTAACTACGGAGAAGGATGCCGTGCGGCTGGAAAAACCGGAGGAAAACCCGGAGGTTCCTATCTATTTCCTGCGCATTGAGGTGGAAATCTACCAGGGCCGGGAGGCATGGGAACGTTGTGTAGACCGCATCTGCGGAATTTCAGAACCGCGCCCACGGGATGAATGGATGCCTTCTTCGTCCCTTTGACATGGTTCACGTTTCCTGAGGTTTTCCGGAAATTCACCTCTTTTATGCAGAGAAGGCCGCTTGACTTGCCCGGAAAATCGTGTGAAACAAAAAGGCAGTATTTTCCCATGAAGGCATTTACCATCACCTCCATTCTGGCTGCTGCGTGCCTATTTCCGTCCTATTCACCGGCCGGAACTGCAGCAGGAAACAAGATTCAGGCTGCCTCAATGCAAACGGCGGCAGGCATTCCCAAGCAGGACCCCCAGCTTATCCAGGGGAAGCTCGCCAACGGCCTGACCTACTTCATCCGCCCGAACGCGGAACCCAAGGGCCGGTTCAGTATCCGCCTGCGCGTCAACACGGGTTCCCTGAATGAAACGGATGACATCCAGGGCGTTTCCCACTTTCTGGAACACATGGTTTTCAACGGAAGCACCCATTTCAAGCGCGGGGAAATGGTTCCCGCCATGCAGAAAGAAGGCCTGGGCCTGGGAGGGGACGCAAATGCGTACACCGCCTTTGACGAAACCGTGTACATGATGGACGTGCCCAGCATGAAGGAATCCACCGTGGACCTGGCTTTCACCATCATGCGGGATTTTGCGGACGGAGCCCTGCTGGAAGAAAGCGCCATTGACGCGGAACGCGGCATCATCACCAGCGAATACAAGGTGCGCGACTCCGCCGGTTACCGGGTCATGAAGGAAGTCTTCTCCATCATGCTGGACGGCACCCGCATTCCCGACCGCTATCCCATCGGCACGCTGGAAGTAATCCGCACCGCGCCGCGGGAAAAATTTATCAATTATTATCGGACCCACTACGTTCCCAGCCAAATGCAGCTCGTCATCGCCGGGGACATCACACCGGAACAGGGAAAAGCCTGGGTGGAAAAGTATTTTGGCTCCATGAAGAAGGACAACTACTCCTTCCAGACGGACCGGGGCACGCTTAAAACGGCTACGGAAACCACCGCCCACTGGATTACCAACAAAGAGGCCACCAGCACGGAAGCCAGCATCAACATCGCCCGGCCCTATGTGAAAAAGCCGGATACCGTCGCCAACCGCAACAAAGATATCCCCCTGAACGTGGCTTACGCCATGCTGAACCGCCGGCTGGAAAAGATGGCGAAGAATGCGGACTGCCCCTTTATCTCCGCGGAAGGAGGCCGCGCGGACATAGTGGAAGCGGCGGAAGTGGATTCCATTCAGACCCAGGCGGACTACAAGAATTGGAAAGCGGCTCTGGCCGCCATTGAACAGGAACTGCGCCGGGCCGCCGCGGAAAACGCCATCAAGTCCTGGGCTACCGCCAAGTCGGAAGACCTGGCTTCCGCCATCGCCCAGAGCGCCGCACGGGACAAGGTCTTCACCACGCCGCAGGAAGACTGGGCCATCTCCAGGGAAGTTGTGGAAAACCTGACACCCGAACAATGCCAGGCAGCCCTGAAGGAAGCCTGGACCGGAGCCTTTCCCCGCGTGATCGTCACTTCCAATAAGGAAAACTCCCAGGGAAGCGCCGAAATCATGAACGCGTACCGGGAATCCCAGACCGCTAAAGTACAGCCCTACCAGGCGGACAGCCGCAAGGATTTTTCCTATAAGTTCGGGGATCCTGGCAAGGTGACGGCCCGTACGGAAACCACCGACCTGGGAGTCACCCAGCTCACCCTGTCCAACGGCGTGCGCGTCAACCTGAAGCCCACGGAATTTGACAAGGACTCCATCAACATCACCTTTGCCGTGGACGGCGGGGAACTGAGCAGGCCGGAAAAAGCCTCCGGGCTGGAATTGTTTGCGAATGCCGTCATGAACGGCGGCGGTTTGAAAGACCACTCCAATGACGAACTGGCCGCCATCATGGCAGGCAAGAAGGTAGGGGTAGGCTTCTCCATGACGGACCGCTTCTTCCTGCTTTCCGGAAACACCAACAGGGAAGACCTGGAAACGCAACTCCAGCTCCAGACGGCCTACCTGATGCACCCCGGTTACCGCCAGGACGGCGTTACCCTGCTCCGGAGGGCCATTCCCATGATTTATAACAAGATGGACCATGAAGTGCAGGGAGCCATGAAGAAGCAGGTTCCGGCCATCCTTTACAGGAACAATCCTCGGTTCACCTTCCCCACCCAGGAACAGCTTACCTCCTACCAGGTCAAGGACGTGCGGGACTGGGTGGATGCCCCGTTGAAAAACAACTACATGGAAGTGACCGTTACGGGAGACTTCAGGACGGAAGACATCATCCCCCTGCTGGAACGCACCGTAGGCGCGGTTCCCAAACGTGCGGAAGCTCCGGCAACGCTGGATGAAACGCTTCGCCATCCGGCCATGGCGGACTTCAATTTCTCCAAGGACCTGACCTATGACTCCTCCATTGATAAAACGATGGTCTGCCTTTTCTGGAAAACGCCCGGCGGAGAAAATAAAAAGCTGGCCCGCAGGCTGAACATGCTCAAGGCCGTCTTCTATGACCGCGTATTCAAGGGCCTGCGCGAAGACATGGGGGAAACCTACTCCCCTTCCACCGGCCTCAACATCAGTGAAACCTATCCGGACGGCGGCTATATCATCACGATGAGTTCCGGCGTCATGCGCAATAAGGAGGCCGTGCGCAACGCCATCGCCAGAATTGCGGACGACCTCGGCAAGGGAAATATCACCCAGGAAGAACTGGACCGTGCCCGCAATCCCATTCTTAACTCCATGGACCGCGCCCAGCGCGATAACGGTTACTGGACATCCCTGCTGAAAGACTCCCAGGCCAAGCCGGAACGGCTGAACCAGCAGAGGGAAAGCATTCTGGACGTAAAAGCCATCACCGTGGAAGAGGTCAACAAACTTGCCAAAGACATCTTCGGCAAAGGAGAGCATCTCAATCTGAACATTCTGCCGGATCACCCGGCTGCGGAAACTCCGCCTGCTGAAAAGCAGGCGGACAAAGCCGACTCTC
>OKTD01000703.1_pt1 | contig 12590 bp, 8 predicted proteins | sample 1606161 | NCBI WGS metagenome assembly OKTD01 (sample SAMEA3879527, study PRJEB24766) | human gut metagenome | biome: human-associated habitat; feature: feces | place: USA | collected 1985/1987 | reverse complement strand
ACGACAAGCCTTCTACAGAGGAGTATTCAAAGTTCCGTTTTGGCGGATACGGAGAGATGGTCGCTAACTTCAAGGACTATGGTATAAACCGCTTCTATGGAGGAAATGACGGTAACCCTAACAAAAAAAGGAATACCATATCCATCCCCCGTTTCGTACTTGCTTTCGATTATAAATTTACATCGAAATGGATACTCGGAGCAGAAATAGAGTTTGAATCCGGCGGTACAGGCACAGCTTTTGAGCTGGAGAACTCCGAAAACGGTGAATATGAAACAGAGGTGGAAAAAGGTGGCGAAGTCGCTATTGAACAGTTCCACATCACACGCCTGATCCATCGGTCTTTCAATGTACGTGCCGGACATATCATTGTCCCTGTGGGATTAACCAATTCACATCATGAGCCGGTCAACTTCTTCGGAACATCCCGTCCGGAAGGTGAAACAACAATCCTTCCTTCCACTTGGCATGAGAACGGTCTGGAATTCTTCGGTTCCTTCGGAAAAGGGTATGCCAGTTTCGATTATCAGGCCATGATTGTGGCAGGTTTGAATCCGAATGGTTTTGACCGCAACACATGGGTAGCCGGTGGCAAACAAGGTATATTTGAAGAAGACAACTTCTCGTCTCCGGCTTATGTAGCACGCCTGGATTACAAAGGCGTTCCCGGTTTGCGTGTAGGTGCGTCATTCTACTATTGTGCCGATGCGGGCTCCAATTCAGACAAACTTGATAGTTATTCAAGTAAAGTCCCGTTGAGAATATTCACGGCAGATGCACAATACCGCAATAAATATGTAATTGCACGTGGTAATATCGTTTATGGAAATCTGGGCAATTCTACCGGAGTCAGTAAAGTGAATATCGGACAATCGAATAAATCTCCTTACAGCCGGCTAATTCCTGTTGCAAAAAATGCTGTAAGCTATGCAGCCGAAGCAGGTTTCAACATCAGTTCTCTTTTCAAAAACAATAAAGTTCCTGTGATCTATCCGTTTGCCCGATACGAATACTACAATCCGCAGGAAAAAGGAGAAAAAGGACAGACAATGGAAAAGCGTTGTCAGGTCAGTATGTGGACAGCCGGATTGAACTGGTATGCTCTCCCTAATCTGGTAGTAAAAGCTGACTACTCGACACGGCAGATCGGAACAAGCAAAGTATTCGGAACCGGAAAATACAACAGCGAAAACGAATTCTCTATCGGCATTGCTTATGTCGGATGGTTTATCAAGAAATAACAAATAATCAATTATTTAATTTTTATATGATGAAAACAAAATTCTTTTATGTTGCAGCCCTCATATGGGGATTAGCATTTACAACTACTTCTTGTAGCAGTGACGATGACAACCCGACAATAGATCCTGCTAACATCGATTACACTTCTGAAAACGCATCAAGCTGGCATAACTACATGAGAAATGTAGCAGCACTTTTAAAAACAGATGCAACCAATCTTTATAACGCATGGAACTCAAGTTATAAAGGAGGCGACAGTTATGCTTCTCTCTTTAAGGTTCATAACGGTTCTCCTTATGCAAGTGCATTGAGCTGTGTAGAAGAAATCGTAGATAAATGCGCGGAAATTGCCAACGAAGTCGGTACCGCCAAGATTGGTGATCCGTACAACTTATACAAAGCGGGAAATACAGAAGAAGCATTGTACGCTGTGGAATCCTGGTACAGCTGGCATTCACGTGATGATTATACAAACAACATTTACTCAATCCGGAATGCGTATTACGGTTCTTTAGACGGCAGTATAAATGCTAACTCTTTATCAACTGTAGTCGCCGGTGTTAATCCATCCTTAGATACTAATGTAAAGAATGCCATTCAAAAAGCGGCAAAAGCCATTCAGGATATTCCGCAACCTTTCCGTAATCATATACCCAGTAATGAAACAGTAGCAGCAATGGACGCTTGTGCCGAACTGGAAAGTATATTGAAGAATGACTTAAAATCTTATATTGCCAATAATGCCAACAACATCAATACCGACGCCGTACTGAATCCAGTAGTACCTACCTATAAAAGCTTGAAAGAAAAGAACGATGCTCTCTACAATGCAGTAATAGCTCTTGCAGACAACCCGTCAAATAGTGCTTTCGATAAAGCCTGTGAAGCTTGGATCACCGCACGTGAACCATGGGAAAAGAGCGAAGCCTTCTTGTTCGGTCCGGTAGACGAGATGGGACTTGATCCTAACATGGACAGCTGGCCTTTAGACCAGAATGCCATCGTGCAAATTCTGAATTCTCAAAGCTGGAGTGATCTTGAATGGAATGAAAATGATGATGAAGCTGCTGTTGAGTCAGCACAGAATGTACGCGGTTTCCACACATTAGAATTCCTTCTCTACAAAAACGGTGAACCACGTAAAGTACAATAAAGACTTATCTTAGCTAAGATATTATTGAGAAGTAAAGGTTGGAAGTCAATCATCCACCTTTACTTCTTTGGTATGTTTAAAACATATTATTGAAATAAAGTCAATAAACAATGAATCACTTTCTAAAATATTCATTCTCTATTTTTTGCCTGTTGGCATGCTCAGCCTGTGATGACGACGGAATTGGCGTATTGGATATCGAAATCCCGGAAGGCTATGCCCTGTCAGCCGGAACATCAACCATTTTCTTGAGTTCATCCGTTGCTTATGATACGCCTGCAGATTGGATAACAGGAGCATATGACGTACGCTTCACCCGAGGCGACAGGCTATATGACGATGTACGTACAAGCAACAACGGGCATGGTGGCGGTCTCGGACCTGTTTATGCCGGTTACTCGTGCGGCAGCTGCCACCGGAATGCAGGGCGCACTAAACCCTCTTTATGGACAGAGGGCGGATCGGGCAGCTATGGTTTCTCCTCCATGCTGGTTTACATATCCCGTAAGAACGGAGCTTTCTTTCAGGATTATGGCCGTGTGCTTCATGACCAGGCAATCTACGGAGTACAACCGGAAGGCAAACTATCCGTAGAATACACTTACGAAACATTTTCTTTCCCTGATGGAGAAGCCTACACGCTTTGCAAACCGCAGTATAGCATATCCGAATGGTATGCCGAAGAGATCAAACCGGAAGATTTGTTTTGCACCGTACGTATTCCATTACGCCACGTAGGTATGGGACAGATGATGGCATTAGATCCCATTGAAATTGAAGCACTCGCAGCAAAAAGCAATTATCCCGAATATGGAATCAGCGGACGATGTAATTACATCACCGAACGAGGAGTAAGATGTCTGGGATTGTCCGGCAATAAAGCCCAACATGCCGATTTAACGGTAGAGTTAGGATTCTCCAGTGATATGGGTGTTACCAACAGCCGCTATCCGGAAGAAATCTGCGAAGGACAAACGCAAGTCAACCAAGGCAGCATGATGGGACTTTCTTATGACCAGTTGGATGTCAGCACAGAAGAGATGGAAAATGTAGATCTCTATATGCAGAGTCTCGGCGTACCCGCCCGGCGTAATATAAACGATCCGCAAGTAATCAAAGGGGAACAAAACTTTTATAAAGCCAAATGTCATCTTTGTCATGTGACGACCCTACATACCAAACCACGCGGTACTGTGTTATTAAACAATACCCAACTCCCGTGGCTGGGCGGTCAGACCATTCACCCTTATTCCGATTATCTGTTACACGACATGGGTTCGGAAATTATGGGAGTCGGCCTGAATGACAACTACGTAAGCGGCCTGGCACGTGGAAACGAATGGCGCACTACCCCTCTTTGGGGAATTGGCCTGCAAGAAAAGGTCAACGGGCATACTTATTTCCTACATGACGGCCGTGCCCGCAATCTGACAGAAGCTATCATGTGGCATGGCGGAGAAGGAGAAGCATCGAAGAACTTATTTAAAAACATGAGTAAAGAAGACCGCGATGCGCTGATCGCATTTTTAAATTCACTTTAAACTAAAAGTAGTATATACAAAGCAATTATGAAGAAATTTATAATCATTGCCATGCTGACTGCCATCATGCCTTTGGCTGCAATGGCGCAACATGAAGAAGATACAGAAAATGGTGTAGTATCATTGGCTGGAAGAGACGGATTCACGATCGAAACCAAGAAGGGAGATTTCGTATTCAAACCCTATCTGCTCGTACAAACCAGTGCAAACTTCAATTGGTACGACGATGAAGGACTAGATAAGGCATATAATCAGGATAACATAGCCAACTCCGGTTTTTCCGTTCCTTACGCTGTACTCGGGTTCACCGGAAAGGCTTTCGATAAAGTGTCTTTCAACCTTTCCATCAATGCGGCAGCCAGCGGAGGCGCATTACTTCAACAGGCATGGTTTGATGTTCAGCTGAAAAAGCAATTTGCCATCCGGGTCGGTAAATTCAAGACTCCGTTCTCACATGCCTATCTGACAACACTGGGAGAAACATTGTTACCCAATTTACCAGTATCACTCACTGCTCCCGTTATCCTCCCCTACTCCTTGAATGCGGTAACACCTAACATTGGCACCGGATTCGATTTAGGGGTAGAGATTCACGGTTTAGTGGCTGACAAATTCGGGTATGAAATCGGTCTATTCAATGGTACGGGCGCTTCTGTCAACACCGCGACAAAGACATTCAGCGATGACTGGCACATTCCGTCTTTACTGTATGCCGGACGTTTCACTTATATGCCGAAGGGAGTGATGCCTGCCACACAGGGAAATCCGAACAGACTGAATGAAGACAAAATTATGTTTGGTATTTCTACTTCTATTAATGTAGAAAGTGAAAATGAAAGTACCAATGATTATCGTGCGGGATTAGAGTTTGCAATGCTAAAAAACAAACTTTATCTGGGTGCTGAAGTTTATTATATGAATGTAGGTTTTACAAAAAGACAAAAGATTTCCGAGTCATATAATTACCTGGGCGGTTATGTACAAGGTGGTTATTTTATAGCTCCCCGCCTGCAGGCAGCCGCACGTTATGATTTCTTCAATCGTAACGGAATGGACACCAATGGTTTCCTGAATATGCCAGCCGTAGGCATGAACTATTTCTTCAAAAACTGCAACTTGAAGTTACAAGCTATGTACCAGTATATTGCCCGCAAAGGTCATGACACCCAACTCGATCGGGATAACGATGATTTAGGTTTGGCAGTACATTCGGCCAGTATTCTACTTCAATATACATTCTAAATAGCACAAAAAAGGATTTGTTTATGAAAAAATACATTCTTTTCGGTGGCTGTCTACTGTTATTGGCATATATCACGTCATGTGATGACGGACGTATTTATGAAAAAACAGAGACCCTGTCAGAAGAAGGACGCACATTGAAAATGAGCGGAAGAATCAGTGGTATCAATAAATGGCCCGATGGTTATAGTGTTGTAGTGGCAGGCTTCAGTGATGAGAGCGAGTATGCCGTTGTCACAAAAACAATTCCGGCGGTCGAAAATGATGAGATTCAGGTAACCATGACAGGAGTCAGTGACAAAGTAACCACTATTGAGTTATGCGTTATTAATAGATTAAGAAAACGAGTAATCAGCTTTCGGTCAATGGACGATCTTACGGCAGTTGACGACACTATTCTTATGGATGTGGGAACTGTGGATGCAGGTATGTATCATGGCATTCAGGAAAAAGTATTTAATACTACATGTGCCCACTGTCATGGTGGAGGTAGTTCGGCAGCAGGCAACCTGTATCTGACAGAGGGCAAAAGCTATGAAGCACTCGTCAACCATCCGTCAAAGAAAGTAGACGGTATGTTACTTGTCAAGCCAGGCAGTGCACAAGAAAGTGTATTGCATACATTATTGAATACCACTATTAGTTCAACTTGGGGATACGATCACTCTAAAGAAATACTGTCATCCCCTATTTTGACCCTTATTGACGATTGGATCAATAACGGCGCACAAGAATAAATAGTTATTATACAATTGATATGAACAACAAAAAACAACAGAATATTCAGTCTGAAAAGACACTAACAGAGATTTTTAAATACAATGCAGGAGGAGAAGCTTCAGAGTATCACATCATCATTCATTCTACTAAACCGGAAGATACATACGAAGAACAACTGAATGCAGTATTAAACACTTACGACTATTTACTTACCCAAGAACTGAAAGGAGCAGTCGCCATCCTCAAACGCTATTTCTTAAGTGACGCCGCCAATCAGGCAGATATGCTACTGGCGCTTTCGGCAGAATGTTCGGATTGTGCACTCTCCGTGGTAGAGCAGCCGCCGTTGAACGGTACAAAGATTGCACTGTGGGTCTATCTGCAGAAAGGTGTGGAAACACAGGTACTTCATAACGGATTGTTCGAAGTGAGACATGGCGCCTACCGTCACCTTTGGGGAGGCGGCTCTTTCAATCGTGCCGCCAATTCGGAATACCAGACCCGTCTGCTGTTGAATGACTATGTGATGCAGCTGATGGAACAGGGCTGCAAGCTGGCTGATAATTGCATACGTACCTGGTTCTTTGTACAGAACGTGGATGTGAATTATGCCGGAGTGGTGAAGGCACGTAATGAGGTGTTTGTTACCCAGGACTTGACGGAGAAGACTCATTATATTTCCAGTACCGGTATCGGTGGCCGTCATGCCGACCCAAAAGTGACGGTTCAGATGGATACTTATGCTGTAGATGGTTTGAAATCTGAACAAATTCACTACCTTTACGCACCGACACATCTGAATCCCACATACGGTGTGAGTTTCGAGCGAGGTACGTATGTGGATTATGGCGACCGTCGCCAGGTGTTTATTTCGGGTACTGCGAGCATCAATAATAAAGGTGAGGTGGTATATCCCGGAGACATTCGCAAGCAGACGGAACGTATGTGGGAGAATGTGGAGGCTTTGTTGAAAGAGGCTGGCTGTACGTTTGATGATTTAGGACAGATGATTGTTTATCTGCGGGATGTTGCAGACTATACCGTGGTCAAAGGAATGTATGACGAACGTTTTCCGGATACTCCGAGAGTGTTTGTATATGCTCCCGTATGTCGTCCGGGTTGGCTGATAGAGATGGAATGTATGGGAGTCAGGTCTTTAGAAAACAAAGAGTTTGCTCCATATTGATTTTTTACTTTTAATTGATAGCTCTTAATTGAAAAAGTTTCTCATAGCTGTTTATGGTTGTTTGCTGCTCATGCTTGCTGCAACTACGTTTGTAGAGCAGACGTGCAGTACGGATTTTGTAGAAAAGCATGTTTATCATACGATTTGGTTCTGTTGTTTGTGGGGAGCCCTTGCTGCGATGACTGTTGTTGTGCTTGTAAGACTGCGGTTGTGGCGGCATCTCCCGACGTTGTTGTTGCATGGCTCCTTCCTCGTGATTTTGGCGGGAGCCATGACTACGTTTCTTTGTGGCCGAAAAGGATATGTGCATCTTACTGTCGGCAGTGAGGTGAACTGCTTTTTGGAACAAGACGGCAGGCAGGTTGTAGAGTTACCGTTCACCTTACGTCTGGACAGTTTCCGGATTGAGTACTATCCGGGTACGGATGCTCCTGCAGATTATATCAGCTATATTCACGGTGAGACGCCCGTCTCCATGAACCGTATTCTTTCACGGCAGGGGTTCCGCTTTTATCAGTCTTCCTTTGATGAGGATATGCAGGGGAGCTGGCTGACAGTGAATTATGACCCGTGGGGGATAGGGATTACCTATAGTGGATACCTCTTGTTAGGTGTCTCCATGCTCTGGATGCTGGTCAGCCGGGGAGGAGAGTTCCGCAGGCTGCTGAGGCATCCGTTGTTGAAGAAGGGAGGAATGTTTGTCCTATTGTTGCTGTGTCTGGGAAGTGGGGTACATGCGCAGAAGAGAAGCCTTCCGGCACTGGCACGCAAGCAGGCGGATAGTCTTGCCCGTAAGCAGGTGATTTATAATGACCGTGTGGTTCCTTTCAATACCCTTGCGCGCGATTTTGTACTGAAACTGACGGGAAAATTGTCTTATGGAGGCATGACGCCGGAGCAGGTGATTGGCGGATGGCTTCTGCGTCCGGAGGTTTGGCAGAATGAGCCGATGATTTATATCAAAAACGAGGCACTCCGTCGCCTGCTTCATTTGGAGACACCCTATGCATGTCTGGCTGATTTGTTCGACGGTGAGAAGTATCGCTTGCAGAAGTTCTGGAAGGGGAAGCAAGACCATCATCGGAAAATGACTTCTCTGGAAAAGGCCATTGTAGAGGCGGATGAAAAGGTGGGACTGATTTTGATGCTCCAAAATGGTACATTGATTCGTCCTTTGCCGGAAGACGGGAGTGTGGAGCCTGTTTCCGATACTAAAATACAAGCCGAATTGCTGTATAACCGTATTCCTTTCAGCAAATTGCTGTTCATGTTCAACCTTACGGTGGGGATGCTGGCTTTCTTCCGTCTGCTGTATCGCGGCCTGCGCCGTTCGTCGGCATTGTCAGACTCTTCCGGTAGGATTGTAGCGCTCTCTTTCTCTTCGCGTTTGGCAGATACTTTTTTCCCGTTTTCTCTTTATGCGGCGTTTCTCTTTCAGCTCTTCGGGTATGGTCTGAGGTGGTACATCGGCGGGCGTATCCCGTTGGGTAATGGATACGAAACGATGCAGTTCATGGCATTGTGTGCGCTGTTCCTGGCTTGTCTGTTTCGGCGGCGCTTCCCGTTTATGGTGCCTTTCGGTTTTTTGCTGTCCGGTTTTGCCTTACTGGTGTCCTATTTGGGACAGATGAATCCCCAAATCACTCCCTTGATGCCCGTGCTCGTTTCTCCGTGGCTCAGTACGCATGTGTCGTTGATAATGATGTCTTATGCTTTGTTTGCCTTTATGATGCTGAACGGCATACTGGCATTGTGTCTTCGCCGTTCAGCCCGGATGTTGATGCTGCTCAGCCGATTGCTGCTTTATCCCGCCGTTTTCTTTTTGGGAGCCGGCATTTTTCTGGGTGCGGTTTGGGCCAATGCTTCTTGGGGGCGTTATTGGGCTTGGGACCCGAAGGAAGTATGGGCGCTGATTACCTTTATGGTTTATGGAGCGGCGTTCCATGCGCGCAGCCTGCGCATTTTCCGCAGTCCGTTATTCTTCCATATCTATATGGTTGCCGCCTTTCTGACAGTCCTGATGACCTATTTCGGGGTGAACTACATCCTTGGAGGAATGCACAGCTATGCCAATGCCTGATTTACGGGTGGTTCTACCTATTTATAATGACTGGCTTTTTTCATTATACCTATTTATGATGACTGACTTGTTTTATTATACCTAATTTAAGTGATTGCGTACTGTCTGCCGATGCCCTATCTTTGCAACATCAGATTTGAATGAATTAGTTAGTCATAATTACGTAACCACTTTTATGAAGATAAAAGGATCCCCGCTTCCCGATGTGATATCGTGAAGCGGGGATTTGTGTATGGCGTGACGGATACTGTGGGTAAGGTTGGATAAGGATACTTGTGGGGCATAAAGAGTCATAGGATGGGGAGGGATGACATAGGGGATGAGCTTTGTCTTCAGGCACAAGATAAACCTTAATCAATAGGCAGAGGGCTTTTCCCGTATGGAGGAGCATACTTTTGCAAGGGATTCATCCGGTTTTTCCCTATAGGCCGCAGCGGGTAGGGAAACGGTTGCCGGAAGAATCTGATGTCGCTCAATTCTACCAGCTTGTTGACAATAGCGTAGATGGTGAGCCCTGCCGGAGAATGTATCTGCAGTTTGCGTGCAATGTTACGGCGATGGGTAATGACGGTATGGATGGAGAGGTAGAGTTTGTCGGCGATGGCTTTGTTGGTCATGCCCTTCACAACGCAGGTGATGATTTCCTTTTCGCGCTGGCTCAGGGTTTCTTGTTCGCTGTCTTTTTCCTCTTCCTCCTCGGTGTGTAGCAAGTGGTTGATTTTGGAGGCGATGACATCTACGTCATCGCACATGGCGAAGTTCTCGTCATATTCCTTCAATATGTTGTTGTCGATGACGGAGCATACCATAGCAATGTACTTGATACCGGATTTTCCGTGTTCTGCCTTGAAGGCGGGCAGGTCGAACCAGCCACCGAAAGTGGGGTTGATGATGATAATGTCTGCCGGATGCATGTGAATGTAGTTCTGCAGCGATTCCGGAGAAGAAACCTCAATAGGGTGTGCATTCAAGTTGGGAATACGCTTCAAAACAGCCGTCAGGCCACTCCGGATGATGACCGAAGTTTCTGCAATGACAATCTTCAAAGAAGTATTATTGTTCATTTTTCAGTTTCCTTTCTATTTGCGCTACGGCGGGAACAAACATATAATCTTCTACCTGGCAGTGGGTGGCAAGGTCTTGTTCGCAGTTGAATATATCGAACAAGACCGCATTCAGGAGATTGTTGTTCTCCTTTTCCGGGTAGTATTTGATGATGATGTTCTTCAGCTCTTTCAGTTTGGTATCTATCTGATTATGTTTGCTGGCAAAAGTGGCGATGTTGTATTCATCCGATAGGTTGCCTTGGAGTAATTGCTCTACATAGGTGAATACGGCCTGGTTTTCATATTCCATGTGGCGGCGTACCTCTTTGGCATATTCATCGAAGAACTTCAGGATGAGGTAGCGGCGGATGGCCGGCAGGTTGAAGTCGAGGAAATACGTGTGGGCACGCTTCAGATAATCCATAAGGGCGGGAATGGAAAAATCACTTTCATTACCGCTGTAAGAGTATTGTTCTTCGCTGATAAAGTTGGCTACGGCGAGGAATGTAGGGCAATCGACGCCTTGTGCTTCGCAGACGTCCTTCACGCTCTTGTCTCCGAATCCTAATGACAGTCCGAAGCGGCTCATCACCATTAACAAGGAGTAATTGTCACAGATGAGGTCGCTCATTTTGTCCGTGGAGCGGTACTTATGTTGCTCATTCATTGTATGTTATTGTTTTTAATTCTCTGATTCGTGCGCAAAGTAACGGCTTTTATCCGAGAACTGCAATCACTATTAGTAGGTATTTTGCTTGTCGGGAGACGGTTGGAGACTGGTGTTTGCCGAATAAACTAAAAGCTTTAGTTTTATTTAACGAGAGAAATTAGTTTTTGAACTAGATAATTTAGTTATTTGCGGAAAACAAAGAATGTTATGAAAGGATTGACTGCAAAAGAAGAAGAAATCATGGGCTTTTTCTGGGAAAAGGGACCCTTGTTTGTGAAGGAAATGCTGGCATTCTATGAAGAGCCGAAACCACATTTCAATACTTTGTCCACCATTGTGAGAGGATTGGAGGATAAGGGATTCTTGAGCCATCATACGTACGGCAACACGTATCAGTATTATGCGGTGGTCAGCGAGGAGGATTTCCGCAAGCGGACACTGAAGAACGTTATCAGCAAATATTTCAATAATTCCTATCTCAGCGCAGTGTCGTCTCTGGTGAAGGAAGAGGATATATCCCTGGAAGAACTGAAGCAGTTGATACAAGACGTGGAAAAGGGAAGGGACTGAGATTGTTGAGACTCTAATAACTCTGGCTTATGAAAAACATCGGATTGGTTTGTTTGCTGCTGGTAAGTATTTGCTGCGGATTGCAGGCAAAGAAAATCGTAAAGGTACCCTATTTCATGGCATGCAATACGCGTAGCATTGAAGTGGAGCAAGTGACGCTTGGAAAAGATACGACCTGGCTGGCGGTGAGGCTTTATGGCATGCAGGGCGATAGGGTCAGGATTGATTCGACAGCTGTGTTGCGGGCATCCGGAAAGGATTACGGATATTTGGGAAATACCGGTTTTGCCAGGGATGAATGGACGCATATTCCCGCTTCCGGTGAAATGACTGCTGTTTTGAAGTTTAGTCCGCTTCCGATGGATACTGAGAGCTTTGATTTTGTAGAGACACCGGACAGTGATGAAGGATGGGTAATTTATGGTATACAGCTCAACGGAGAGAAACCTCGGGTGGATATTTCCGAACGTTTGCGGAATAAGAAACCGGATGAGGTTTTGCCATTGCCCGGACCGGAATTGAATATGGGAAAGACTGTCATAAAGGGGCAGATATTGGGGTATAAACCGGAGTATGGAGTGACGTTACGCTACTATGACTCGCCTTGGTTCTTCATGTATTTCACCGGTAAGGACTTGAAGATAGCGGAGGATGGCACGTTCCGTTATGAGACAGAGGTGCTGTTGCCGAGCGGTGCTACGCTGTGGATATCCCGTTCGAAAATAGAATTGTTTCTCGTTCCGGGTGGAGAACTGGATGTCACAATCAATCTGCCTGAAATATTCTATTCGCAAAGCCGTCTTTTAAGCCGGAAAAGGGATGGTGTAACGGACAACTGTGTTTGGTTTGAAGGAGACTATGCCGGTCTGAATACCGAGTTGCTGCGGTTCGGTGAAATGAAAAGCTTATCGGGAGCTGATGATTTTTATGCAGATATTTGTGGGATGACTCCGCAGGCATATAAAAAGTATCTGTTCAGGCATTATGAAGATATGCAAAAGAAACTTGTAAAAAACAAGGATATGAGCCAGGCTTGCCGTACTTATATCCGGGCAAATCTGGATATGAATCTGTTCAGCCTTATCTATAATTACAAGAGTAACCTTAGTTATGCCCCGATGCTTTCGGGCAGGAAGGGGG
>OKTD01000695.1_pt1 | contig 12706 bp, 8 predicted proteins | sample 1606161 | NCBI WGS metagenome assembly OKTD01 (sample SAMEA3879527, study PRJEB24766) | human gut metagenome | biome: human-associated habitat; feature: feces | place: USA | collected 1985/1987 | reverse complement strand
GCTTTACTGGTTGGTTCATAACTCTTTCATTTTCTCACAAAAGTAACAATAAAAATGAATATTGATGGATGGCAGTTATATAAATGATAGAATATCTTTAGTAGTCTCAATGCCATTATTGCTTATAGTGGGAAAGCGGATTTGCTCTTCTTTAGTGTGGAAACCCGTAATGTTGAAAAGTGGATAGCTGAAGAAAAATAGATAATACAAAAAAAGCGGCTCGTTGCAATGAGTCGCCTTTTATTATAATACATGAAAATATATACGAACTTTAAACTTCTTCGCACACCACCATTTTCATCCCTTGATAAACAACTATAATTTTGTGCAGCGTCGTTGTTCCGATTGCTTTTTGCACCGTTTCACTGGCGGCATAGCGGTTGGCTTGTGTGATAGCCTCTTGCCGGAGTTGCTCTACCTTTTCATCACTATCCTTTCCTTTGACATACTTCAGTTCGATAATGTAGGAATGGAGCATATCTTTATAAATATCCAGTAAGGGAAACATGAAAATGTCGGCATATCCTTCCTGATTCTCCTGTTCGGAGATGGGGCGATAGAAACGGTTCTGTGCGGTCATAGCCAACGTAAATCCATGTACGTATGCTTCGCCTTTTTGCTTGTCTCTCTGGGAAGAATATCGGTGCAGACATTCGGCGATATAGTCGAAGTAGGCTTTCCAGTCGCCACGATAAGCCATAGCGGATGCCAGTTTCCCTTTTTCCCAGTTGTCAAAGCGGAGGTCCGCTTCGTTGTAGGTATCTAATAAGTAACTGTACAATTGTTCACGTACTACTTGATTGGGAATAGTCAACTTCGTTTCTCCTTCTAAAGTACCGCTGATAGTCAACATTCCGAAATAGAATAATAGGCTGGTAAAGTTATCCGGTTCTGCAACTGTTTCGGCAGGAAACCCGGTTTTCAATTCGCCGGTGACATATCCCTGTTGCACCAACGTCTGAATGGTCGAGGCATCATGAGCAAATTCTTTGTCTTTGCGGATCAACATTCGTAGTTTGTTGTAATCCACGCGGATGTTTTCTTCTACCATATTGCGTGGCATATAGCCTCCGTTTCGGATGTAATTATCCACAAAGTAAAGTACCATGTTGGAGTTGTACATGGTAGTACTGCCATAACTTTGCTCTGCAAAGCAGTAGTTGTCATACCAAGGTTTCATAGCTTCTATCAGTTCATCAGTAGAGTGGTGAAACTCGCAGGTAGTGGCATAATAATCCAGCATTGCGCGCACCTCTTCTTCGTTGAATCCGGTCATTTCATTAAATTCCGGAGAGAGCGAATAATTGGTTCCGATATTGAATCCGCTGGTGAGATCGTCCATTGTAACGGGGCTGACACCTGTCACGAAGCAACGTTTGATAGTGGAGTCCGTGCCTGCTTTCACCGTATCGAAGAAGCTGCGCAGATAACTAGTTCCGTATGTCTCGCTCTTGTAATCTTCCAGACAGGACGGTTCTGATAAGATTTTGTTTGTAAAATGGTCGTATTCATCAATGAACAGATAAATCTGCTGATTGGTCTTGATACATTCTTTATATAGATAATCCAGTTGCTCTATGGCTCCCTTTTTCTTATTCATTTCTTCCTTTATCCCTTCGGGAAGATATTGCGCATAGACATCGCAGAAAAAGTTGAATTCAGTGTTGCAATGTGCGTCCAATGATTGCCGGTAACTATTCAATTCGGCATTAACTACGGCAAAGTTCAGATAAATGATGAGATATGAATTTCGTTCGGGAGTGGGATGCTTTCCTATGTACAGGTCGCCATACCATTTCTCAAACTTGTCCGCCTCTAATATGTTATAATAATGTCGGAGCATGGAGATCGTTAAGCTCTTTCCGAACCTTCGTGGGCGAATGTAAAAGAAATACTTGTTCGCGTTTTCTATAAGCGGAATATAATGTGTCTTGTCCACGTAATAACAGTCGTCTTCGCGGACATCGATAAAGTTCATCATTCCGTACGGAATACGTTTGCGCTTTACTGGTTGGTTCATAACTCTTTCATTTTCTCACAAAAGTAACAATAAAAAATGAATATTGATGGATGGCAGTTATATAAATGATAGAATATCTTTGGATATATCCGGGTGGTAATAGTGAGAATACTTGTATCTTTATTGTCGAATAAATTAATAAATTGAGAAATGTTGAAAGTAGTAACATTTATGAAGCAGGTAGCCATGGGGCTACAGATGGAGGGAAACTTCGGTACTGCGCATGTTTATCGTAGCAGTCTGAATGCCATCATTGCTTATTGTGGGGAAGAAGATTTGCTTTTTAGTGAAGTAACTTCGGAGTGGCTGAAGGGATTCGAAGTTTACCTTCGCAGTCGTGGTTGTAGCTGGAACACCGTTTCCACTTATCTGCGTACGTTTCGTGCGGTTTACAATCGTGCCGTCGATCTTGGGAAAGCTCCTTATGTACCTCATCTGTTCCGTTCGGTTTATACCGGTACTCGCGCTGACCGTAAGCGAGCTTTATGTGAGGAAGACATAAAAAAGGTATTTGCAAAATTACATTCATCGGTTGCAACTCCGGCTTTGCGATGTACACAAGAGCTATTTACTCTGATGTTTTTACTTCGTGGTTTACCTTTTGTCGATCTCGCATATTTGCGTAAGAGTGATTTGCATGATAATGTGATTACTTATCGTAGGCGTAAGACGGGGCGTACATTGTCGGTGACATTGACTCCGGAGGCAATGCTTTTGGTGAAGAAGTACATGAATTGTGACCCTTCTTCTCCATACCTTTTCTCATTGTTGAAAAGTCGTGAAGGAACAAAAGAAGCATATCGAGAGTATCAGTTAGCATTGCGCACATTTAATCGGCAATTAATGTTGTTGGGTGAATTGTTGGGACTGGGGGATAAATTGAGTTCATACACCGCCCGCCATACATGGGCCACAACAGCGTATTATTGTGAAATTCATCCGGGCATTATTTCCGAAGCGATGGGGCATTCGTCCATTACAGTGACGGAGACTTATCTGAAACCTTTTCAGAATAAGAAAATAGATGAAGCAAACAAGCGGGTTATTGATTTTATCCGATATTCAGTTCGAAATGCAATTTGCTGAATATAAGTCTGTTACTTTGTAGGTAACGGGAATAAATACCGGTGCAAATATGAGCATATTTCTTAAAACAACCAAACGAAATCATACATTTTTTCTAATAAACTACTCAAAATAGGAATTAACCAAATAAAACACGCGGATTCTTTGTATTAGGGCTTTGTTAACTTCTAAATTTTTGCAAAAGATCTCCTTCCCTCTACTGCCTTTCAGAAGCAGGGGTAAAAAAGTTTCATTGCTTATCGTATCATTTTTCAGTATTGACTACTCCCGAAGAGCAGGCACAAAGGTTTCTCCGTTACCTACAAAGTAACGGGTGGCTATTATTGAAACTTAGTGTTTAATAATATATTATTAATGTAATTTTTAAGTAGTTATGAAAAGAAAATTTGTAAAAGTGATGTTCTTCGGGGCGCTGGCACTTTCTACTGTCACCTATGTAGGCTGTAAAGACTACGATGATGACATTGACAATCTGCAAACACAGATTGATGCTAATAAGGCTAGCATCGCTGATCTGCAGAAATTTGTAGATGCTGGTAATTGGGTGAAGAGTGTAGAACCTGTTACTGGTGGATTCAAGGTAACATTTAACGATGGAAAATCTTATAGTATCATAAATGGTGCTAAAGGTGCTAAAGGTGATAAGGGTGACAAGGGTGATACAGGTGCTCCGGGAGTAGCTGGTGGACAGGGAACTCCGGGATCGAAAGTGACTATTGATCCGGAGACCGGAGAATGGTTGATTGATAAAAAAGGTACCGGATGGTATGCAAAAGCCACAGGCGGACATTCACCTTACATCGCGGATGGAACTAATGGTGATAAAGGCTATTGGTATTTTTGGGATGATAAGGCTAATGATGGAAAGGGCGGTTTCGTAAAAGGAGATAAAGCACAAGGCGACCGCGGCGAAGTCACGGAAGGAACAAATGGCAAGTCTCCTTATATTGAAGATGGATACTGGTATTATTATGATGATGCCGCCGGCAAATTTGTAAAAGGTTCTCAGGCTGCAGGTACAGACGGAGTATCTCCTTTCATTGACGAAGATGGTTATTGGTGTTATTGGGATATCAATGCTGTAAATGAAGATGGAACTAAGGGCAAATTAGTACGTGGAGATTATGCTCAAACAAGTGTATATGTTGTTGAAGCAGCGGACAGACCAGCATGGGAACTTCATGTCGGTGCACTCAATGAAGATGGAACTTATACTGATAAAACTATTATATTGCCAACAGCTGATAAATTGTCAAGCATGACTGTTGTGTCAATTGCTGATGGAAAAATTAGTGAAGGTATGAGTGAGGTAACAATGTATTATGGTATATTGGCTAAAGGTACTACTGTTAAGTTCCATAATGTAACTTATGGTTCTACAGAAAAAGCTACTACTTTAGTTGGTGCAAATAGCTCTGTAATGCATGCATTAATCAATCCGGTTAGTGTTGACTTCTCTGAATATCCTGTTGAATTGATTAATTCTCATGGGGAGGTTTGTTATACAGTTCTATCAAAAGAAAAGAATCTTTCTGAAAATCCTTTAACCACCCGTGCGGATGGCGAAAAGAAATGGAATCAGGGAATTTATGATCTTACAGTTTCTTTGATTGCTGATAAAGCAGCCGATAATAACTTGAATAATAAAGCGATAGCTTATGCTTTACGTGCTAAAGATGCTTGGGGAAATAACATCATATCAAATTATGATGTGAAGGTTATTGCTAAAAATGAGGCTTTGGATATTACTAATAAAGAAGTAGATGTGGTTTATACATCATCTGCAAAACTTGATGAATTGTTTGCTGCTGAATTGTCCAAAGTTGCAGCTCATTATTATTCTATTGAAAAAGCTGATTTGGAAGCTATTGGTGCTGTATTTGACGAAGCTACAAATACTATTTCCTCACCTACAAAACAAGGTACTATTGAAGTGAAAGTTAATTACTTGAAAACAGACGGTACAAAAGTTGAAGGAGGTAATGCTAAAACCTTTACAGTGAACTTTACTTATGACACGGGTGCTGATATTACTATCGCTGATGCTGTTGTTTGGAATCTGACTAAGGGTGCAGATGCCACAGATCCTTCAAATAATACCTCTGATCTTGTTGTTAACTCAACCGATGATTTATTCGCTATTCTGAACAAAGAGTTTACTGGCAAGAAGAAACCTACTGTAAGATTGAAGAGCATTGGATTTGCTGCTGGAGATAAGATTTCTGTTAATGGCAATGAGTATGCTTATGAAAGTGGTTCTATTGATCTTGTTGGTGCGCAACCTGTTACTATAACAGATAATAAAGGTAAAGTTACAGGATATAAGATTGCCTTCCAATTTAATCCGACTATGGTTGCAGCTGTAATGCATAATGCTGTTTTGGAAATTATTAATCCGGACTATCAACCAACATTGGGAGATGAAGTAATTAAGAAGGTAAATGTGAAAGTGGAAGTTAAGAATGCAGGTATATTTGCATTTACACCGTTAAGTGCTTATTTCACAAGTTCTGAAACTGCTATTGCTTATGGTACCCCTGATAAATCTAATGCAGTTGTAAATCAAGACTTGTATGCACTCTTTGATGAAATGAGCGCTGAAGATAAGGGACATATATCTTTTGATGAGAAAGCTCCTAACTTTGGTACTGATGATAATCCGGAAATGGGTGCAAATTGGTTAGTTAACAAAACAAACTCTGTAATTGCAGTTCCGTTGTACAAATCAACTAAGAATGATGGTGTATATTCAACGCGTCGTATGACCATTGCATACCAGCCGTTTGGAAATAAACGTTTGGCTACAATTTCTAAAGAGTTTAACTTAACTGTAAGATCTGCAATCAAAGAAGGTTCACATCCTGATATTGCTGCTAGTAAAGCTAAAGTATTGTCAATAAAGGAATCTGAAAAATTATTCAAGATTAAACCTGCTGATTTTACTGTTAAAGATGTAAAAGACGTTGCCGTAACAATTGCTAAGACAAGTAGAGATAGTAGAGTTACAGATGTTACTATAGAACTAAGTTCAGAGATTGCCAAATATGCTGAAATAGCCGGGGCAACTTCTACTCCCGTTGCGTTTGAAGGTGAATTAACTGTACAATTGAAAGCTACTACCCTATCCATTGCATCTAAAGTTGAAGGTTATGCCTTAGTGAAGATTACAGATACATGGGGAGCTGTTACAGAAGTTAAATGTCCGATAGTAATGAAAGCTGATGGAGCTAACTAAGTAACTATAAAAAGAAAACCCTTCTTCACCTTGTGTGAAGAATACGCCGAGAAGAAACAGAGTGAAGGATTTGGCTTGTGAAAGTCAATCCTTCCAATTCTGTTCTTCTTATAGAAAGGGATACCTCCCTTATTTCCCACAGGTATCCCTTTTCTTTATTTCATAATGTCTCCTTATTTGCACTAGAAACCAATTTGCTAGTCCCTTATTTCCCTATAGATTAAGGAGACGTTTTGAGAATATAGAAAACCCGGGCTTGCGAAAGTCCGGGTTTTCTTATTAGTCTTTATTTATCGGATTGAATAAGATGAAAGTCCTCATCATACAATCCCACGAGTAAGCTTTGCCCTTTATCATCTACTTTCAGTCCGCCATATACGGCTTTTTGATAAAGAGTATCCTGTCCTTCTTCAAAGAAGAAAGATTCGGCGCCGAGGAAGAGGCGTCTATTTATTATTTTATATTTGATGACTAGCTCATTGTCGTTTACAGGTTCCAACGTATTTTGTAATCGTACAATTTCTCCTACCTGATTACTGTCCGTTCGGAGTATAGCATAACCGCGTGTGTCGGTTTGCTCATCTGGCAGATTTGATGAGGCTTCTTTGTAGTTAAGTCTCATATAGTCTCCTTGCATAAGAGAGCGGGGATCGACGGGGGCTAGCTGTAACAAAACCAACTGTCCGTCTTTCAAGGTTTGCTCTTTCTGATAAACCGACCAGTTGAAATACCCCAATAGCAGTATCAGGTTTGCGATAATCAATATTCGGCTATACTTTTTCATGTCTTGTTCTTTTTTGAGTGAAGAAATACCAGGCTGCAATACATGCAATTCCGATGAAGAAAAGCGTTATAGATTTTGTGAGCAAGCTCAAATTCAAATCATAATAATATTTGGAAACAGCATAGATAAAGAGAAGGAGCGAGGCAGCACACTCCGCTTTGTAACCATAATGGAAACATATTAAAATTAGTAACAAACTACCGGATAAATAAGGAGCAAACACGGTGGGCAGACAGATAACAATACAAAGAATGTAGATACCAACCTGATTCACCGGATGATCCACTTTCATGACCTGCATGATTCGTTGAACCATGATAAGAATTCCGATCCATATACAAACAGACAGTATGCAGGACACAAGCCAACTATTTGTTTCTGATATCAGGTAATTGATTGATAATCCTCCCAGTGAGACGATACCGGATACGAATAATCCGAAATGAAATGGTTTGTATTTGGAAAGGTAATTCTCTGTTCCTATACACTCAAACAACTTGTTTTCAAAGATGTTGGTAAATAGAAACACTCCAAGGATAGGGACTACGGCTATTTGCAAGGGATAAAACGAAGAAAAGACATGGGCAGCTTCTCCGAAAAAAGATATATTAAACAGAATGACTGAAAGAAAGGGGAGAATAAATCCTCTTGATAATAAGAATGTGAGAATACTGATTCCCATAAGTGTAATGAAGAGGAGATTAATGCTGGCATTTATACCGAAGCCAATCAATACACATCCGGCTATGTATAAAGTGATGTTCATTGCATCCAGAAAAGACCGAATCACCATGCGGCTGATTGTTAGGGTAGTGAGAATTAATATACTTCCTACAATCAGGCAAGAAAGATCGGAGCGGAGGATTCTGGCAAGTGCCAGAAATCCCAGAAAGAAAATAGCCGTCAGGATTCCTCCGATAATAGATACGGCTTGAATGGTGAGGTTATGCTTCTGTGCCATACCATTGCTTTTTTAGATGAAGAATGATGTAAATGAGTAAAGTTGTTCCGGTGATGACAATAACCCCTCCGTAGAAGAATATCTGAACATCCCTAAGACCGCTTTGTGATATGAATGTAGTCAATAGAATCATTAACGCAGCAAACGGAATGATAGCCAGATAGAACAGGCTTTTTACTTTCCATCCATACCAAAGTCCCGCAGAGAATAAAAGGAGGGTGCTTATGAGAGGAACAGACAATATGGCATTCTCTTCGCAGATTGCCATCATTAACAGAAAACTGGTATGTATAATAGTAGCCAGTGAAAGAAGACTGACAAACCAACGATTGTTTCTGTCCAAATGACCTTTTGTGCTCATCCATTCCGTGATGATCGTTGCCAAGGCGCATATCCAGGTTACTGCATTGGCCAACAAAGTCATTTCCCAAGAGTTGGTATTAGCTATCTGTATATTGTACAACCATATCGTAGTGCAAAGTAATCCGATGAACGTCAGCCACAACGGAGCGAAACGGATAGCAACCGCCCAGAGAATGGTGAAAAGAGTCCATCCCAGGAAAAGATCGTAAGCATCGGCTCCCGTTTGGTAGATTTGTCCGAAGACGGCGAAAAGCGTACCTATCAGGAACGTAGCTCCGGTCAGGAGAATCTGTTTGACGAGCTTATTCCAATGGGTGAATGTAGCGAGCAGGACAGAAGCTATTAATAACACCTCTACTATTCCTAACTTTGCAAATTTAGGTAATTCATCCCAGTTGTAGGCAAAAAAGAAGATAATGCCTGCCACTGTAAAACCAACGCCCACTGCCAATAAAAAAATAGAAAGGAATTGATTCCATTGTTTTTTATCTGCGTACAGCGCTTGTCGGGATAAAGGCGAAGAGTCGGTCTTTTCCATGTGTTTTTGCTTTTTGATGATTACAAACATAAGAAAATAAAATGATTATCACCTCAAGATAGACTATAAAAAGGTATGACTTACCTTATTGAAATTGACAATAATAGTAGGTCATACCTTGAGAGAGGTTATGAAAATATTCAAAATAGAATAACTTAAAATACCTCCCGTATATGTTTAAAGTTAGAATTGATCGTATCAATCACTTCTTGTGAACGGCCGTTGATTAACAACTTATACATTGACTGTGCAAAGCCCACCATTTGCCCGAATTCAATTTTAGGAGGCATGGCTAGTGCGTTCGGATCGGTCATGATATTAACAAGTACCGGACCATCCAACTCGAATGCATTCAATAAAGTAGTCAACACTTCTTCCGGATCGCTGACATTAAACCCGGTCATTCCCATTGCTTCGGCCACTTGGGCGAAGTCAGGATTCAACATGTTCGTTTGCCAGTCCGGCAATCCGTCCACTTCCATTTCCAACTTCACCATTCCCAATGAACGGTTGTTGAATACGATAATTTTAATTGGTAACTTATATTGTACAACGGTTTCCAAGTCTCCTAAAGTCATAGACAAGCCACCATCTCCGCAAAGCGCCACTACCTGGCGATCCGGATAAGCTAGTGCGGCACCGATGGCTTGCGGCAAAGCATTTGCCATAGAACCATGATTGAAAGAACCCAGCATGTGGCGTTTGCCTGTCGCTTGCAGATAACGTGCTCCCCACACACAAGTCATTCCCGTATCTACTGTGAACACAGCATCGTCCGAACTTAGTTTGTCTATTTCGGACATCACATATTCGGGATGAATCTTATTTACGTCGCCTTTATCTTCCGTGTAAGCAGCCAGATCCTTCTTTACGCCTTCATATCTTTTGAGTTGTTTCAACAGGAACGAATCATCTGTCTTCGGATTCAGCATACGCAATAGACTTTGGATGCTCAGTTTAACATCACCGCAAAGTCCGATATCCACCTTTGCACGACGTCCCAGACGTTCGGGCTTTATATCAATCTGTGCTATCTTGATGTCATCCGGCAGGAAAGCAGAATACGGAAAGTCAGTGCCGAGCATGAGAAGCACTTCGGCTTCATGCATACTGTAATATCCCGAAGGCATTCCCAACAATCCCGTCATACCCACTTCATACGGATTCTCATATTGCACCTCCATCTTTCCTTTGAAAGTATATACCACCGGAGCATTCAGCTTCTCGGAAAGCGCGATTACTTCCTCGTGAGCTCCCCGGCAACCGATGCCGCAGAAAAGAGTGATACGTGTATGTTTGTTTAATAAGTCGGCCAATTGAGCCAAATCTTCTTCCGACGGGCAAACCTCCGGTGGGGCAGGATAGTTCCGGATCGACGAGTCGACAGCAACGGCAGAAGCCTTTGCCAAGTCTCCCGGCAGCCCGATGACGGACACCCCTTTACGGGTGACAGCCGTTTGTATGGCCGATTGGAGCATACGTGGAAATTGCTTGGGAGTAGTGGCTACTTCATTATAATAACTGCAATCGTTAAAAAGTTTGATTGTATTCGTCTCCTGAAAATATTCCGTACCGAATTCTCCGGTAGGAATCGTAGAAGCGATGGCGATTACCGGTGCCCCGGAACGGTGCGCGTCATACAAACCGTTGATAAGATGAACGTGTCCTGGTCCGCTACTTCCCGCGCAGCATCCCGGACGGCCGGTCAGTTGTGCTTCTGCAGCAGCGGCATACGCTCCTGTCTCTTCATGGCGCACATGTATCCATTTTATTTGATCGTTTTTTCTGACTGCTTCGTTTACCTCATTCAGACTGTCGCCTGTTACGGCGTAAATGCGTTCAACTCCGGATTTAACCAAAGTATCTATCAGTTGTTCTGCTATTTTTTTTGCCATAGCTGTAATTGGTTTAGGATTGATTTTTATGTAATAACAGATGTCTGCAAGGAAAAGTTCTAATTTAACATATGCTAATAACGCCTTTGTGTCGGGACACATCACCGCTTTTATGTTAAAAATAATTTTGTAACAACTTTTTAGTAAAGACGTATAAACAATTGCAATATCCTTTTGTTATCTTTATAGGCGAAATCTTAACCTAATGTATTAAACCTCTTAATTACTCTAGAAAAATGAATAGAAATGAAATCGGTGTAAATGCCGGTAAGGTTTGGCAACTGCTTAGCAATAACGAAAAGTGGAGCTACGGACTTCTGAAGAGAAAATCCGGGTTGAAAGATAAAGAGCTGGGTGCCGCTTTAGGGTGGTTGTCAAGAGAGAGCAAGATTGAGTTCGATCAGTGTGATGAAGAACTCTATGTATATCTCTGTGTGAATGTTTATATTGGCTAAAAGAATTTGGCACTTTAACGAAAACAGCAGAATCTCCGGAGGGATGACAGCCCGGTCAGCCCTTCGGAGATTCCCGTTTTTTATCCTTTTTCCTTTTAATGTATCTTCCTTTCAATTGATTTCCGGAAATAATTCTGTTACTTTGCACCACGAATTAAAATGCAAGAAACAATGAGAAGTTTTGCCTCTGACAATAATTCCGGTGTGCATCCGTTGGTAATGGAAGCCTTGAACCGGGCCAATATAGACCATTCTTTAGGATATGGCGATGACAAATGGACAGAAGAAGCCGTAGCGAAGATTAAAGAAACCTTCACCCCGAACTGTGTCCCTTTGTTTGTATTCAACGGAACAGGCAGCAATGTAGTAGCATTGCAACTGATGACCCGCCCGTATCATTCTATCTTTTGTGCGGAAACTGCTCATATCTATGTCGATGAGTGTGGATCTCCCGTGAAAATGACAGGTTGTCAGATTCGCCCGATTGCTACTCCCGACGGTAAACTTACCCCGGAATTGATGCAACCTTACCTGCACGGTTTCGGCGACCAACACCATTCGCAACCTAGAGCTCTCTACATCTCCCAATGTACCGAACTTGGCACCATCTACACTCCCGAAGAGTTGAAACGCCTGACTGACTTTGCCCATCTGAATGGTATGTATGTACACATGGACGGAGCCAGAATAGCCAATGCCTGTGCCGCCCTGAATCTTTCCCTTAAAGAACTGACGGTGGATTGCGGAGTCGATATTCTTAGTTTCGGCGGAACGAAGAACGGACTGATGATGGGAGAGTGCGTGATTGTATTTAATAAAGACCTGCAACCGGAAGCCCGTTTCATCCGTAAGCAATCCGCCCAGCTCGCTTCGAAGATGCGTTACCTCTCTTGCCAGTTTACGGCATACCTCACTGACGACCTTTGGCTGAAGAATGCCAGCCACGCCAATGCGATGGCTGCCAAACTTCGTGCGGAATTAGAGAAACTGCCCGAAGTCACTTTTACTCAAAAAGCCGAGAGCAACCAACTATTCCTCATCCTGCCCCGCCCGGTTATCGACCGGATGCTGGAGTCTTATTTCTTTTATTTCTGGAACGAAGAGAAGGATGAAATCCGTTTGGTAACTTCTTTTGATACGACAGAAGAAGATGTTGACGAGTTTATAGGACTTTTGAAACGTTAAAAAGGAAATTCAGGACAACAAAAGCCTCTGAAACTCTGTTGTAATAAGAAGTTTGAAACTAACTTTGTCCGCAAAGTTTTCTACTTCTTATGATTATGAATACTAGACAGAACAGGCTAATCATATTCGCGTATTCTATGTTTCTATCCAAGTCATTTTATGAGTTTAACATTTTCTTAACATC
>OKTD01000689.1_pt1 | contig 12771 bp, 9 predicted proteins | sample 1606161 | NCBI WGS metagenome assembly OKTD01 (sample SAMEA3879527, study PRJEB24766) | human gut metagenome | biome: human-associated habitat; feature: feces | place: USA | collected 1985/1987 | reverse complement strand
ACGATCCTGTCTACAAGATGAAATACATGGAATATTCCAAGGGAGATGCTCTTACAGGATTGAAACTATCAAACGGAGAAAATCTGCCCAGCCTGCAAAAATATCTGGAAGCCGGCAAAAAATGCAATACTAAGCTAATACTTGAACTGAAAGCGCATAACAGCAAAAAACGTGAAACAAAAGCCGTACAGGAAATCCTTGCCATGGTGAAAAAGATGGGACTGGAAGATCGTATGGAATATATCACTTTCTCGCTGCACGCAATGAAAGAGTTTATCCGTCTGGCACCTGCCGGAACCCCGGTATTCTACCTCAACGGAGAACTATCTCCCAAAGAACTGAAAGACCTCGGCGCTGCCGGACTTGACTACCACATGGGAGTAATCAAAAAACATCCCGAATGGATCAAAGAAGCACATGATCTCGGATTGAAAGTCAATGTCTGGACGGTAGACAAAGCAGAAGACATGAAGTGGCTGATTGACCAGAAGGTGGATTTCATTACGACCAATGAACCGATTGTGGCACAAGATATGCTAAAATAATCACTCACAGAAAATTTCTAAGAGCTAAAACAATATTAAGCACCATCATGCAGTAAACCAATATGCATGATGGTGCTTTTTACATAAAATCCCAATAGAAGCTATTTGAAATCTTCCAATACCTCTTTCAACTCTTCTACCGTCAACTCACCTACTTGCCTCCACAGTTCATGTCCTTTATGCAATAGGAGGAAAGCAGGTACCGTCTCAATATTATATGAATCGGCTACGGCTTTATCTCCTTCAATGTTCACATTTACCAGTTCTATCACTCTCTGCTCATAAGTGCGGAGCACAGGTCCTATCCATTCATAATGAGGCGACCAGTCAGCGTAAAACACAACCAATACCAAATGACCGCTCTGCGCCGCAACTTCCAATTGTTTCTCTATATCCATATCTCCTACATTTATTATGTTATTGTTAGGAAGAGAACAATGAATATATAAAAAAGGTTCTTCTCCATATTCGATAAACAATATGTCATACAAATAAGCAAATTCACTTTCATATCGTCAAAAGAAAAAGAATATATTTCTTGTTTTTATAACTGGTTTTATGGATTATCAGGACTAAATATTCTTCATATATTATGGAAGGATATGCAAAACAAACAAGCTAAATAACAGTTTATTAATATAAAGGTGTGTATAATTTCAATTTATAACGAAACATGGCTTTATATCCTACGATTGTAAGATCGCATAAAATAAATAGAGATTAGACATCTTTTTATCAAAAGATAAATCAAAAAGTCATATCTTTGCATTGTAATAAAACAAAAGGATACAACAACCAATAAATACCAATCAAAATGACAACAAGAATTAAGTTCACTAAAATGCATGGAACAGGAAATGACTACATATATGTAGACACGACCAGATATCCGATAGCAGACCCTGAAAAGAAAGCGATCGAATGGAGCAAGTTTCATACAGGAATCGGAAGTGATGGACTAATATTGATTGGTGTCTCTGATAAAGCGGATTTCAGTATGCGTATTTTCAATGCCGACGGTTCGGAAGCAATGATGTGTGGCAATGGTAGCCGCTGCGTAGGCAAATATGTATATGAATACGGATTGACTGATAAAACAGAAATAACTTTGGATACACTATCGGGAATTAAAATTCTGAAATTGCAGGTAGAGGGAAAAACAGTCAGTACAGTCACCGTAGATATGGGCAGTCCACAAGAAACAGGAGAGATTGATTGGAAAAAGAAATATCCTTTCCCATCTACTAAAGTATCAATGGGTAATCCACATCTCGTCACATTTGTTGATGACATTACCCGAATTAATCTGCCGGAAATCGGTCCTGAACTGGAGAATCATCCTCTCTTTCCCGACAGAACGAATGTAGAGTTTGCACAGATCGTCGGTAAAGACACCATACGAATGAGAGTATGGGAAAGAGGATCGGGAATTACTCAAGCTTGCGGGACAGGTGCCTGCGCCACAGCAGTAGCCGCCTTCATCAACGGACTTGCAGGAAGAAAAAGTGATGTGATAATGGATGGAGGGACAGTTACCGTCGAATGGGATGAAACCTCCGGACATATATTAATGACCGGACCGGCAACCAAGGTTTTCGATGGGGAAATTGTTGAAGAAGTTGAGAGTTGAGAATGGAGAGTTGAGAATGAATAGTAATAGAAACTTAAAACAATAACAATATGGCATTAGTAAACGAACATTTCTTAAAACTACCGGGAAGCTATTTATTCTCGGATATAGCGAAAAAGGTAAATACTTTCAGGATAACACATCCCAAACAGGACATCATCCGGCTAGGTATCGGCGACGTTACGCAGCCACTTCCTCCAGCCTGTATAGAAGCAATGCATAAAGCGGTAGAAGAACTGGCCGGCAAAGATACATTCCGCGGATATGGTCCTGAACAGGGATATGATTTTCTGATTGAAGCAATCATAAAGAACGATTTCGCTCCACGCGGGATTCATTTCTCGGCATCCGAGATTTTTGTCAGTGACGGGGCTAAAAGCGATACCGGAAATATAGGTGATATTCTTCGCCACGACAATAGCGTAGGTGTTACAGATCCCATTTATCCGGTTTACATAGACAGTAACGTTATGTGCGGACGCGCCGGAGTATTGGAAGAAGAAACGGGTAAATGGAGCAACGTTACTTATATGCCTTGCACAAGTGAGAACAACTTTATCCCGGAAATTCCGGACAAACGGATAGACATCGTTTATCTCTGTTATCCGAACAACCCGACAGGGACCACCTTAACCAAACCGGAACTGAAAAAGTGGGTGGATTATGCCTTAGCAAACGATACACTGTAAATCCGGAAAAACCAGACGTGCCGCTTAACAAAAACGATGCGTTTCAAAAAGTACAAAAACGACGCGTACAAGAAAAACGGTGAGCGCGGTCCTATTCAGCATGATCAAAGCCCACCGTTTTTCTTTCACTTGAACCCTCTTTAAATGGCTTTAAAATATCATTTAAAAGCCATTGCAGATTCAAAATAATTTCCTATCTTTATGCAATTGTTAGGCTGCTATACCTGACACCTCATCCGGCTTCGTGTACAGCATCATGTCTGTATATTTAGCTTGATAGTTTACGCTTGCACTAAACTCCACTTTCCTGCATTCCTTGAATGGGCTGCCGACAAATGGGTTTCGGTCCATCCAGTCGCACAGTTCTAAAATGGAGGACTTGTTCGAGGTGAAGTACACGAACGAATGCCCTTTCAGAACGGTTAGTACATCCAGATAGTCAGCCAGACGCCAGAACATCTTGTAAGTACCCACCTCGGTGGAGAGGTACGGCGGATCAACCAGGAACACCACACCCGGAACATCTTTGTAACGTTTGAATACTTCCTTGTAGTCTTCGCTGGTTATAGTCAGTCCTTCCAGATAATCCTTTGCTTCGGGATAGTCTGTCTGCCGAATCCTATTGTAGATGGCTTCTTTCTTCATTCCTTCCAAACTGGTCACATATTTCATGGCGAACAACAAGGATGCGGAAACCGTGATATAATCCACGTAACCGTGCTCTTTTTCTTCCCTCTCAATACGAGCAAACATTTTATCGCGAACCTCCCCGGTTATACGTTTGTTTCTGGGTTCCCCTTCAGCTATCCGACGCAAATCGGATAACAGCACATTGGTGGCCGGGATATTTACAAGTCGGCAGCGGTAGTTGTCGAAGTCATTATACACAACGGTGGCATCAGGCCTGACACATTTGGTAATATGTGACAGCAGGCCCGAGCCGCCAAACAAGTCCACAAACACGGTGCTGTCCGGGAACTGTCCCAGCACCTTGATAAATTCCCTCGCAAACATGCGTTTCTGCCCCACGAAAGGAAGCGGGGCGGACAAATACATCTTTCTCATTTCATTCTGCTTTAAAACGGCCGCAAAGGTCCACAGAATAAACGAAAAACAGCGGGAAACATGAACTGTTCCCACCAGTTGATGCCGGCCTCCCGGTACTTCTCCACGTTGCGCTCACCCTGCATAAATAACTGCAACTCGCTGCGGAGCTTCTTGCGGGCGATATTATGCCCCTCGAATATGTCAAGCAGGTCCGCCGGTGTCAGTGACAGCTGCTCGTTCAGAAGGTATTGTATATTTCCCTTCTTGTTGGTCTGTGTTTTTCCCGTGGCAAGAATCTTGTCCAGGATACGGTAATACTTGTTCATAGCCATTTCCTCCTTCTAAATTTGAAACACCCTAAAGATAAGGGGAAACGGCACTCCCTACGACATAAAACAACCCGTTCACACTGCAAGCGTCTTGCAGTCGCTCTGGAATCGTTTCACCAAGGCATAAACCTTACGTTCGCTCACCGAATACTTTTCGGACAATACGGCCACAGCATACGAGACTTTTTCACCTTGATCGAGTAGGCGGGTATAGTCCGCGTACAGGTCGATATACCGGGCATCTTCCAGACGGATGCCGGCCGCCTGAAGCCTTTTCAACAGCTCCCGGTTAAAGTTTAATATCTCAATCACTTTCATACAACAAAAAAATTATATCTTTGCATCGCCAATCATTTTTTAGACAACAAAAAAAACGTCAAACCGTGACAGAGGGTATTTGCCCCCGGTCGCGCGGTTTGGCGTTTCATGTTTATAAAAGTGATTGGCGTTACTTTTTAACAGGCCGGGGGCTTTTTTCTTATCCTCCCCCGAAGGATTTATTCCACCCGGTACTTCTCCGGATCAAAAGCGTCTTTCTTCCTCCAGCCGTCAGACAGCGTGTCCTGAACATGCTTCATGGCTTTCGTGTAGAAATCGGTCAGTTCCTCCAGTGTGACGAACTCCCGATATTGGGGAACCTCATCCGTACCGAACTTGAATGTCACGGGAAGCGTAGCACCACCAGTCTGTACGGCCAGATCATACGCTGCCTTATAATTGAACTGGTTTTCACTTGACAGCCATACCGGCATACCTTCATAGAGAAAACCGGAAAGTATCTCACGGTCAATTTGCTCATTACACCAGTCTGTAATGACGGACTTTATAGTATCCATGTGAGGTCTGCCGACAAAGCCTTCCTCCATGTAGGAGGCGGATCCGTCCTCACGTTCCTGTACATCCCAGCGGATGCGCCATCTGTTGCGTGCCGGGCTCACGCACTCGATCAGTTTTATCCCGGATGTTCCTTCTACCCGTTTCATGTAAATATGTATTTAGTTCGACCCTTGCCGAAGGTTTCCGTCTTGATGGTGGTCTCGAACGGGAAGCCGTCGGGCATATCCTTCACTTGCAAGAGGATGTTCTTCATCTCCTCGCTGTTGGTAAAGAACTTTTTCGGTTCACCGTTCATCTCAATGGCCACGATACAGCGGTCCTCGCCCTGTTCGGTCTTGATGCCCGTCTCGAAGTCCTTCACCACAATCGGTAAGTTCACCAGCTCCCGGATGCTTACCACCACCCCGGGAAAACGTTTCTTGCCGTCCTCCGGCTTGTAGGAAACGTTCAAGTCTTTAAATGATCTCATGTCTTTGCCTGTTAATTTTTTAAACAACGTATGACAGTCGGCGTGCTTGGCCATCCCGTAGAACGACGCTATCAGCTCACGCCTCCTCCTTCTCGATTTTACCTCGTGCATTTTTCGGGCGAACTTCTGCTTGATGCGCTTGCGAAGGCGGACATGGTCCGCACCGAAAGTCACATACCCCAGAAAGTCGATGCCCTCGCCCGGCGGGAACACGCGCTCGTTCCCCTTCACCAGGAGACCGGCACACTCCATGCGCCCGTGGACGGCATCACGAATCTTCCACAGTTCCGCTTTCGTTTTACCCAGTACGACGCCGTCATCACAATAGCGGTAGAAATGACGCACGGCATACCTGTCCTTCAGATAATGGTCCAGATACACAGACAAAAGCAAATTGCCCAGCCCCTGCGAGCTGCGCAGGCCGATACTCAGACCTTCAGGCATCAGGCGGATAAAGCTCTCCAGCATGGTCACGAGCTTTGCGTCCTTGAACACCCGGCTGACGCAATACATCACAAAATCCTGCTTCACGCTCTCGTAGAATTTGGTGATGTCAAACTTGTAACAGTAACGTGTACCATCAGGGTCTTCGGCCATGTCACGGCGGACATACGCCAGGAGGTCGTGCATCCCCCGTCTCTTGATACTGGCGGAGGTGGTACGGATGAAACGTTTCCGCAGATGGCGGTCCACCACCGCCATGATGGCATGCACGGCGATGCGGTCCTTCATCGGGATCACCTGAATGCGGCGTAGCTTGCCGCCCTCGATGATCTCGCGTTCACGGTAGTCCTTCACGCGGAAAGTACCGGATGCGATCTGCGCGACCAGCTCCTCCAACACCTCGGGCTTATGCGCGAGCAGATAGCACCCCTGGCGGCTGCGTTTACGCTTGCTGCCGCGAAGGACCTGCCGGAAGGAAGCCTCCATGTTGGAAGGCTCCACGATCTCCTCGATGATATACCCAACCCTGCGCATAAATTACTGTTTATTGCTTTTAATACGGGGCCTTCAATCCCCCGGGCCCGGCTTCTTCGAACCGTTTCCGGCCTACCAAACCCTACCCGACACTTTATTTTTCAGTTTTCCGGCCCTTACGGACCGCTGTTACTGCGGCTTGCCCCCCTCGGCACCACGGTGGGGACAAGTCCCCGGTGTTGTACGCCGATTAAAATTTCCTTTCGATTGTTGTTCAGACGAGAACCGATGTTCGTGTTCGTATTCGAGGAATCGTTGTTCGCATTCGACATCGAAACACCGCCATTCGGGTTCGCGTTGTTGTTGCCACGATAGACCACACGGCCTATGGGGAGGCGCCACCTTTCAAATGCAAAAGTACTATTTTCAAATTATTATTTAACAAACAGATACAAAACCTGACGTCAAAAAAATATTTTTCGACGGGCTGACGCCCGTAATGAACGGCGTTCCCCTGCTCGGGGAACACCGGATGTTTTGTCGCTTCGCTCCCGCTTTGACGCTTTACGCGGCCGATCATGCAACCTCGCTTATCGCTTTAAACGCCACGGCGCTCGACGCCTTAACGAGCCGGCCGCGGAAGGCCAGACGAGAACCGATGTACGTGCTCGCATACGAGGAATCGTGGCTCGCATTCGACATCGAAACACCGCCATTCGGGCTCGCGTAGCTGTTGCCACGAAAGACCACACGGCTGGAGGCAGTGGATATGTAGTAGATGTCGCAGTAATTTGTCGAGGAGGAACCCGAAACGGAACCCACCGGAATCACGTCCATATATTTGCCATGCGCCACGGCGGTAATCCAGATACCGGAGCTCACGGAACCCTTAACCAGGCGGGTACTGCCGTCAGGCATCCAGATGCGCCACTTCCCGGAATTGCCCGTGTCATTAGGAAGATCCACGCCGTCCATCATGTCATATTTATGACCATAGATGTCCTCGTAGCCAAGGCAGCAAATATTATTCACCTGCGTAACCGTGGCCCCGCCGTAGTCATCCTTCTCACGGTACCACGCATACTGGTGGACGGAGTTTTCTATCAGGCTGTTCGTCACATTAGGGTTGATTGAGGAGGCTTCCTCGTAGCCGATCGTGTCCGTCATACCGCGGCTGGCAGTACCACCCGTAGTACGGTTGTTCGTGTGAGAGCCCGCGCCGCATTGTTCCTGGCTGTCACGACGACCGTACTTCGCGTAGAAAAGATTCGCGATGCGCGAGTGCATAAGGGCATCAATCTGCTGCATACCGCGCTGGACACTGTAATAGTGGAAATCAGCCCAGGTCATGCTCGCCGTAGTGCTCCCGCCGGTAATGCAGGCGCGAAGTTTGGAACCGACAACACTGCTGCCCACAACGGCACACAAGTGCTCGTCATTAGGCACCCATTCGGGGTCCATATCCTCGATCCTGTCACTGTTAGAAAGGACAACCTTATCGAACTCTGCCGTGTTCAGAATGGAGAAGTGAAGAGCAGTGGCACCCTCCGGAACATCGGCAATCAGGTACATACCGGCCTCGAACTTGTTGCTCAAGGTAGGGACGACGATTGAACTGATGACCGTGCCGGAATCGTCTGTGAAAATGCTTCCGACAAGGCTTGTACCGGGAACGCTCGGGAAACGCACACGTTTGTAACCGTCCACGTTCACCTTGCATACCGAATACGTACTGTCAGTACTGTAGCTGTTCGAAAGCGTATCCTTTCCGCTCATGATCTTACGACCGGAAAGATAACCGTCACTCGTGCCCTTAATGTCGTCAAGCGTAAGGACGTCAGCATCCGGAACGGAAGGCATGTTATCCGAACCGTTACTGCTGTAACAGGAGTAATGCTTGCCGTTCAGGTAATCATTGATACCCTTGCTCCAGAAGAAGGGCTCGTACATCATCCAGTCACCTTCAGTGCCGTCCAGTCTGGCAGCCGTGCCGTCGGCGTACTTGTTGCTGTCCGTGTCGTCCAGCGGGTAGTAGGTCATCTCACCGTCCAGGTTGTTCACCGTGGTATCAACGTTCGCCATGTTCACACCCCGCGTCGTCGCTTTTTTAGTCACTTTAGCAAGTACACGGTGACGCTGCTTCAGGATGGCGGAAATATGACCGCTCACCTCATACGCGTTGTCATACTTGTAGCCGGTACCGTTGTCAAGGTTGCTCACGTTCGCGTCATCCGATACCTCGTCGTCGAACTCGATCATCGTGTATTCCGGCTGCCGGATATTCAGTTCCGGGAAGTGCGCCTTCAGAGCGCTGTACGTATCGTCATCAATGTAGCGCGTGAGCTGTACCGTACCCACCAAGGCGCACGTGTCCGTAGTGTTGCCATCGGAATCCACACCGCCCATCCCGACAAACTTATCCAGCCACGTACCGTCATCCTCGCGGTCAATACCGGTTACTCTGATACGTTCCACACCCGTGCAACGGCCCAGCAGGGTTTCCCAGTCAATACCTGGACAACTGTCAAAGATGAAGGTCTTCACCTTGCTGTAGCTTTCCAATGTCAGCCCGCCGGTGGTCAGTCTGCCCAGATATTCCAGACGGAGGCTGGTCAGTGTACCGGGAAGGTGGAGCAGCGTCACGGGAGAACCCTTGGCTAGCACCACGCTCTGCACCTGCGTACCGCGGGCCTCAAGTTCTTCCAGCTTGGTCTGCGCACTCAAATCCAGCTCGGTACTGGTACTTCCCCCGGTTTTCGCCTGTGCCTGGTTACGAAGGTTGAGTTTACGTAGCTGCTTGCAGTTGCCGATGTTCAACCACCAGCCGGTACTGCCGTTGCCGGAACTTTGAAGGTTCAGTTCGCGCAGCACGGTACATTTGCCCAGGTCGAAAGCGTTTTTCAGGTGGTCGGCGGCCCCGCTCATATCCAGCACCTTCATACGGCTCGCGCCATAAACCCTCAAGGGATCGTTCACCGTATAGGCACCGGTGATGGAAAGGCTCGCAGCCGCATCTTTCTTGATGATGCCGGTATTCCCTATATTCGGGCTGTTGTTCGTACCGTAGCCGAAAGCATAAACCTCGTTGGCCGTAATCTTCAGCACGTCGGGGGTGTCAGCAGCCGTACGTGCCAGATAGAGGTCGATGTTGTCACTGGTGAAATTGCTCGTGCCGTACTTAGCATCCAGAAGGGCGAAACGATTACGCACGAAATATTCACGGTGCGCACGGTTACTGCCCTGAAGGGCGTAGATGAACGGCCACACCTTGCCGTACATCTCCTGCGTGGCGGGCAGGATGTACTTCAGCTCGCCGCTCTTGTTATAGGCACGGTCGCACCAGTTGCCCGCCTGCTCCACGTTCAGCATGTCCAGGACACGGCTGGTGGTAAGTACACCGCGAAGAGCCTGCGCCTGTGTCTTCAGGTCAGCGTCCAGGTTGGCCAGAACGAGGTTCCAAAGCCAGCTGTCACGGCCTTTAAAGGCATATTTCCCGGCCTCGGCGTCATAAGTGTCGCGGTCGGTGGTGTAGTCATACACCAGGAAACAGTCGTTACGTTTTCCCATCTGGGTATCACCGTCGTAGTAGGTGATGTACCATATCAGGCCGTCCCACGTGCGCAGCATCATGTTCTTCGCACGCTGGTCAACGGCAAGGAAATAGTCCGTCCAGAGGTAATACGTCAGCAGGAAAGCCTTGTCGAAATAGTCACTTATCTCGTCCCTGAACTTCTCGCTCTTAAAAGTGGAGAGGTCGGCGCTCGTCGCACCGTCCGGAACACACGAGCGTATCCATGCGTACAGCCGTTTCACGGCCGTACGCTGCGACTCGTCAAGGCCCGCCCATTTCACATCATCCGGAACGTTGGTCTCGGCACCGGCATCAAACACCTCCTCCAGATGAGCGTCACTTGTGGTCTTGAAAAGGCACATGGCCTCGGTATTGTTCAGCATTTCCAGAGTGAGGGGACAGGCAGGATCGTAACCCTCCACGCCACTAAGGCCGAACAGGTCGCCGCTCTTGCTTTTCTCGTTGTTGAAGTTGTATTGCCCCACATAGTTGTTCTCGCCGTCCTCCGCAGCCGCCACAAACATGTCGATAGGCACACCGTCGATAGCGGTACGCACGGTGACCGCGTTCAAATCGCTGCCGCCCGTCTCGTACTGGTAACGCTGCGGAGGGGTGAGAAGCCCCATCTCCTTCAGCACGTCGTTGAACAGTTTGGCACCGCCTGTGTTCAGCGACATGGACGAGTCGGAATAATCACTCTTCAGACAGATCAGGTTCATGGCGATGCCACCGGGACGGACGGGATATTTCTTTTCCGCCTGCTCCTTGCCGCCAACGGTGAAGCTAAGGTTCGTGCCGCCCTTGCTGATATAGATACGGATGTTCTTGCTCGGATATTTCGTGGAACTGGTACCCTGAATACGGATATAACAGTCACGAAGCACGAAGTCGTATTCGGATCCGAAAGGGGAGTAATAGAAGATATCCGCCGAAAAGTCCGTCTTCTTGTTGTTCTCGGCATACACGTCATCGAGCTTGTTCTGGCGCACGATACGCAGCACCCCCTTGCCCTTGGCACGCAGCTTGTCCATATCCACAGTGTCGGTATCACCCAGGATATCGTTCTCCTCATACAGCGCGATCATCTCCTCACCGTCCGCACTGTCCACCATCCGGTTCTCCAGTTCCTCGTCGTCACTCAACCGGCGGGTATAGATACGCACGCTCTTTACCTCCACGTCCGCCCCGGCGCTGTCAATGGTGATATATTTCGGATTGTCCTGGCGGAAGCTGAAGGCGTTGTCGTAGATGTCGGCACCGGTACGGTTGCCGTCCACATAAAGCTCCATCAGACGGCTCTCATTGCGGGTACCCACCATGAGGGCCACCTTGATCCACCGGTCTTCCACATAATTCGTGCCCAGCTTGATCTCACGCTCCACCAGCTCGTCGTCCTCGTTGGTATAGGACACTTTCTCACCGGTCTTGAAACTCGCTTCCGAAGGGGTGATATAAAGCCCCTTGCCACTGTCGAGACAGTCCACAACTGCGGTATCGCTGTCAGTGGGATTGCTTACCCGGAGGGTCAGTTCAATGGTCAGCCCCGTACTTTTCACATCGGTGGCAAAGGGCCGGTAGCCGATGACGGCTTTCGCACCGTTGGTCAGCTTCAGCGCCTCACCCGTCCAGCCGTTGCTGCTCCAGTCAAAACCCTCGAACGTGGTCTCCACGCCGTTCGACTCCCATGTTCCGGGGTTACTCTCCCCGTTGCTGCGGCCCGCCGCGTCAAGCTTGACCGCCAGGCCGTAGGTGGCCTCGCTGATATCGATACCGCTCTCACCCACGTCGATGCGCAAAGTGTACCCGGTCGGACCGGCTTTCAGGACAAGCGTCTGCGTGCCTTCCTCGGTAAACCGGTTACTGTAGGTCATCATGCTGCGGGGAGCGCTCACGGTACTGCTCTTGACGCCGTTTTTCCAGAACTCCACTTCAGCGGGCACACGGTCGGGATCATAGGCCACCCAGTCGAAAGTGAGCTTCTCGTAGCGGCCGGCTTCAAGGACCGGCTCCAGATGCTCGTCCCGTCCGAGGACATGCCCGTCGGCATGAATGAGCTTCAAACCGATGAAGGGCGCGCCGGTTCCGGCCTTCAGCAGGTCGATATGGATGCTCTCGCTTTTCAGCGTGAGGTCGTCAGTTTCCATCTCGGCCACCAGCTGGGCGGTATGCCGCCCCACGGACAGGCCGGTCATGGAAACCTCGAAACTGCCGTTCGTCGTGCCGCTGCGGGTGACCGTATGCGCGTTCTGCTGTACACCGTCCACGTACAGGCTGACGGTTTTCGTGCCGGTACCGCTCACGGCGTAGGGTATACTCGCGGAATCATAGGTACCGTAACCGCCGTTCTGGATGGTGGCCGCCAGGTTGTAACCGCAGGAAAGGGACAGGGTGACGCTCTTCACGCTCACGTACGCCTGCTTCTTCTGCGCCTTGCCCGTGGTGGGATCGGTAGTCTCGGCAATGACGTAGATATCGCTCGTGCCCACCAGCAGGTATTTGGTCAGGTCAAGGGTATAGGTACCCTTGCTCACTTCCTTCAGCGAGGAGGAATAAGTGGTGGTCGTCCCGCGCTTCACCTGGATGGTGACGGTCGCTTTCTGTCCGGTACTGCTACCCTTGTCATCACCGCCGGCAACCTGGTGGTCATAGGTATAGGTAAGTTTCACCGCTCCGCCTTCCTTCACGGTTTTCTTGTCGGTCTCGGCAAGCAGCACGATCTTGGTGGTGGAGGACTCA
>OKTD01000678.1_pt1 | contig 13008 bp, 10 predicted proteins | sample 1606161 | NCBI WGS metagenome assembly OKTD01 (sample SAMEA3879527, study PRJEB24766) | human gut metagenome | biome: human-associated habitat; feature: feces | place: USA | collected 1985/1987 | reverse complement strand
AGGCAAGCTTGAGGTGCTTGTGTCAGTATTGGCGTGTGGGTTCAAGTCCCATTTCCCGCACCAGTGTAAAGGACATTCGATTTTCGAATGTCCTTTATTTTTGTTTTAGCGAAAACTTACGCATTGCAGTATGCTGAAAAAGCTGTGGCAGTTTCATTGCTGCCACAGCTTTTATATTTACTTTATCTGCGACTGAAGTATATCGAGAACCTCACCGAATCTCTGAAAATGCACTACTTCACGTTCACGCAGGAATTTTATCACATTGCTTACGTCCGGATCATCGCAGACTCTGAGGATGTTGTCATAGGTAGCTCTGGCTTTCTGCTCCGCCGCAAGATCTTCGTGAATATCGGCGAGCGGATCGGCTTTGCTCTGGATGTATGCGGCGGTAAACGGCACACCGCCGGCATTGGATGGGTAAACCGCATTTGCGTGATCCATATAATATGCGCCTACTCCGTATCGGTCAAAGCTCTTTGCGCCCTCGCCTGTTGTGAGCTGGGATACTATAGAGCCTATCATTTCGAGATGGGATAGTTCTTCGGTACCTGCATCGTTCCCGGAATGATCCCTTGCGACCTCACTGTATTTCCCGTGATGACACGGTAGCTGTCCCCCCTGCCTGTTGCGGTAAAGCAGGTGGTGAAGCCTTTTTCTATACCATTAAGATACACTGTAAGAGTGCCGTGGATATAATCGGCTCTTATGACCAAGAGCCATATCGGATCGCTTGTGAAATCAAGAAACTTTTCTGCGTTTTTTCTGATTTTATCCGTTTCAAAAATGGATCTGTCGCTTGAAATTTCCTGCGACAGCTTTTCTATAATACTGTCATAGTACGATTTCTGCTCGATAAGCTCCTGCTGTGTTATCAATCCGTCCAGCATAAGATCAACCGCACGGCGTTTTTTGGCGTTGAGCGTTTCGATTTTTCTGCGCAGTGCAGGAATGTCGGGCTTGTCTGTTCGGGATAAGCCCTTTATTACTGCGTTTATGACGGCTGTTTTGTCGATGGGTATATCTGTGAAAATACGCTTTACGCAGGCTTTTAGGGCGGTCACGTTAAGCGTTTCGTTGTTGCAGGACTTCCCGCCGATTCTTCCCGAGCAACGCAGGGCGTGGTATATCTTGCCGTTTTTCAGCGTTTTTACACGGGATACCATCACACTGCCGCATACACCGCAATATACCTTTCCGCTGAAGACGTATCGGTCGCTGTGGCGGCTTGTGTCCGTAGGCTTTCTCCGGCTTATCTCGGCTTGGGTCTGCTCCCACAGCTCACGGCTTATTATCGGTTCGTGATGATTTCTTATATAGATATGCTCCGAGCTGTTGAGCCTTTTCTTATGCGTGAGAAAATCCGGAGTGCAGGTCTTTTTCTGCTCAAGGTCGCCGACATATTTTACATTCCGCAGTACCTTACGGATAAACGCACCGCTCCACCTTCCGCCGTTGACGGTTCTTATCTGCTCGGCGTTCAATTCGTCCGCTATGCTTTCTGCACCCTTTAAAAGCACGGTATACTCTGTGAAAATACGCTTTACTATTTCTGCCGAATCCGCATTGACAGTGATTTTGCCGTCTTTTACGTCATATCCGAGACAGCTCCTGCCGAACACTACGCCCTGTTCCATTTTCCTTTGCTGTCCCCATTTTACACGCTCGGAGATTTTGCGGCTTTCCTCCTGCGCTATCGTTGCCATTATAGAAAGCCTAAGCTCGCCGTCGCTGTCACGGGTATCTATATTATCATTTATAAAGATAATACCTACGCCCTTCGCCCTCAGCATACGGGTGATGTTAAGGGTGTCTACAGTGTTTCTTGCAAAGCGGCTGACCTCTTTTGTGAGGATGATGTCTATGCCGCCGGACACGGCAAGGGAGATCATTTTGTTGAAGCCGTAACGGTTGAGCGTTGTCGTGCCGCTTGTACCCTCGTCATAGAACACTCCGACCAAAGTCATAGAGTCGGAATTTCTGATATAATCATCAAAGAACGACCGCTGTGAAGCAAGCGATCCGGATTGCTCGGCACGGTCGGTTGAAACACGGCAATAGGCTGCGGCTCTGAGCTTATTCATCGTCTGCGTCCTCAGGACCCACAGCTGATGCGTCACATTGATGATTTATGATGATTTTAACAATCTGCCTTGTAATGATTTCTATCTCTGCTTCGGTTATTTCCATAATATCACCTCGCAACAAAATATTCTTACATTGTTTGTACATATTCCTGTTGCTTTTTGATAAATGCAGTGTTATAATTAAATAGGTAATATTTGGCGGGAGGTGTTGACTTGCAGAAAAAGGCTGTAAAGGATAACGCTAAAAAAAGCAAAATACTCAGTGCGGCGGCAAACTGTTTTATATCAGACGGATTCGAGGGCACTTCAATAAGGAAAATAATGAATGAGGCAGGCGCTGAGGTCGGTCTGTTCTATTACTATTTTAAATCAAAGGATGATATATACAGTGCGTTTATAGAATCACTGTTCATAGATTATAGAAGCAAGATAATCGGAATGACGGAAAAAGCCGTAAGGTCGCCGTATACTTCTTTTATTGATATATTCGGAATGTTTGCGGATGAAGCTGAACGCTTCCGCAATGAATTTGTAGGGAAAATGCACGAAAGCACTCTGAGAGATATTCGTGATCGCTCGCTTGAAATATCCGTCCCGTATATAAAGCAGATTATTGAAGTGCTGATAGAATACGGTGCAAAGCCGCTGATAAGCACGGAAGAGCTTGCTATAATAATGACATACGGGATAGGCAATCTTTTTTTGCGTGACAAGGAATCACGGCTTGCCGGAACGGATAGGGAAAGTATGAAAACGACCGCACTTCTGTTCGGACTTGACCTTGATTATGTTTCACTTACCCTGCCACGCATCCCTTGTGCTGAGGAAGCGGAGAAAATAACGGCTCTGGCTGAGCTTTGCAGTGAGAATTTTGCTGACTACAATGCCGAAAGAATGGCAAGGCTTATAAAGAAAAGAATGTCAAGCGGCGAGATATTTGTTATAGAACACAAAAATAATATCGCAGGCTTTATTATGTTTTCGAAGAAGAACAAAACGATAGATCATATCGCCGTGTCGCCTGACTACAGGCGTATTGGTATAGCGTCAAGACTTATGGTTACGGCTATGGCGCAGTTTGAGGTCGGTGAGGAGCTGTCAGCCGTAACTTTCAGACAGGAACATCCGATGTCGGACGGGGTAAGCCGTATGTATAAGAAATTCGGCTTTGACGATGAAAAGAATATCGTTGTCCGTGGCGAGCCTCTTGTAAAGAGAACCGCTGTTGTACCCGAAAAGGCGATAATAACCGAATAAAGCAAAAGGGGCATAAATGATGCTCCTTTTTATTTAACCGGCAGGCTCTGCGATGATGAAAAAAGCCCGAAATACTGCCGATAATGAAATAAGTCTTGAAATTTGCGGCGATTTAGTATACAATATAATAAGTAATGCTGTAAATCAAACGTATGTGCCTTGCACAGCGGAAAGGAAAATAAATGGAAAAAGTAATCAGCTTTTTAACAAATAAATGGTTCAAATTCGGTGTGTCGTTTCTGTCGATAGCCTATCCCGTGTTTCTGGGCTTCGTGGCGTGGCTTTTTATGGGATATTATCTTGAGCCGACGCACCAGGGCGCACTTGTTACGCTTTATATCTTTATCAATATTATCTTCTTCGGGATTATGCTTTTCACAAGAAAGCAGATAGTCACGAGAATCGTTGCGATAATTTCGCCTTTTTTGGCGTTCGCTATACTTCTGTTCGGCTTCGGCAACTGGTTTGCCGCAGTGCCTCCGATAGTCGTAAGCGTACTTATATTCCTGCTGAGCGGTGCGGGCGAGACCACAAAGATCATTATCGGCACTATATATCTGCTTATGTATGTAGTAGGAGTGCTTGTTTACCTGACTTTCAAGATGCTGTTCGGAAACATTACTCTTATGGATGTCGATCTGTCCGCAAGAAGCACAAGCTACCGCTATTCGCCCGACAAGCAGTACAGAATAGTTCTTTATGTCGATCCTGAGGGCGACACCAGCCGTTCGGTATCCTTCTATCTTGAAGAAACAGACGGAGATATAAGCCTGCCGTTCCTTGAATGCCGTAACGCATTGGGCGGCATCCATATAATAACCTCCGACTATAACAAGCCTGCCGATGTCAAGTGGAAAGACAAGCATACGCTTTATGTTGACGGCAGAAAGCGTGAATTCAACTTCGACGCAGTATCGACAGATGACACATCGGAAGACTATTAAAGGAGCAGCGGAAAGGAAAAGCGGATATGAGTATAAAAAGAACAGTCAGCTTAACCGGTATAAATTCGAGTGAGATATATTCTCTTTCATATCCGCAGTCTGTCCTTAAATTTGCCGAATATGACTTTTCCGGCTTTATCAGACGCTGTACCGATTATTGCAAAAGATGTGCGGAAAGCGGAGAGTACAGACTTGAGGATATTGTTGCGCTCCGTAATTCACTCGGTGCGTGTCACAAATATGTTGAGGCGAATATCCACGGCATTTATGAAAAAGCAGTACAGGATCTGTTTATAGAATATCTTTGCAGAGAAAAGGGGCTTGGCATATCTTCCTTATGGAATGAGCTTATAAATGCCAAAACTCCGTTTGAAAAGCTCATATTCACAAGGCTTACCGAATATCGTCACAATAAGGCGGTAAACCGCTGGGTGAGCCTTCTTCAGCTTCAGGAATACGCAAAACGCAAGATAGACTTTGTGTTTGGTGAAAAGGTTACGGCAGAGCAGGCATTTGCAAAGCGTGATTATTTTGATCTGACATTCAGCGTAGCCGCAAATGAGATGGGCTATCCGTCAGAATGCTTTACCGCCGCAAAGGTGTACACTGTCGGCAGGTTGCCGTCTGCTCCGTTCATAACGAGCAATATTTCAAAGGCGATAGCCGCTTCGGCACTTCCCGAGATCGAATATGAGGGCGAGCACAGACCGTTTGCCGCTCTGCATTCGGACAGCGAGGCGATGGACGTCTTTGCTAAGATAAAGAATTATGTTCCCGAAAAACCGGATTCGGTGCTGAACACGATAATAACAACGATGCGTTCTCTGCCGAAGAAGGTGTACGTTTCGGACAGCCTCAAGGCGATAATAGATCTGGAAATAGACCTTTTGCTTGAAAGCGGGGGAGTTCTTCAGCACTGCGAACGCTGCGGAGAGTATTTTATTCGTGACAAGGATTACGACTATGACTATTGCAGTAAGGCTCAGCCGGGCGGCCGCACCTGCCTTGAGATGAGCACGGCGGTACCTCCGAGAACACCGGATGAAATAAGACGGCTTGAGGATATGACCAAAGAGCTGTACACATATATGTCGAAGCGTATAAACGTCGATCTTACACAGCGTGATTTTGCGGAGTGGTATCAGAGCTTTATGGCTATAAAAGAGAGCATTCTTCACAATACGCTCAGCGTTTCGGAATTCAGGGAATTTGAGAAGTATTCTCACGATCTGCATTTTGCGCCGGTCAAGCACGAAGCCGAAAGCAAGAGCGAGCCGTCCGCACAGGAAAGCAAAGAAAAAACCGGCAAGGCAAAACAGCCCCAGGTAAAGCCTTTTGTTTTTGAACGGGTAGACCGCAGTGTTCTTTACGAGCAGGAAAACCGCCGCAGAAAGCAGGAGCAGGAACGTGAGCTTTATGATATGATGCAGGAAAGCACCGCACCCGTACAGCAGGAAGCGGCCGCACCGCAAAGCGAAGCTCCTAAGGCACCTGTTCACGTTGTAAAGGCCGGTGAAACAGATAAGCTGGATGTCAGCCTGTTTGAAAATCCGTTCGACAATGCTTTCGAAAGCGAGATCTCCGAGCTTGAAAAGGTCAGCGGTTATGATTTCAAGCCGCTTGACGATATTTTCAGTTTCGGCGGAGCAGATGACAAATTACAGCAGACATCCGGCGGATATATAAATGAAGGCACAGCGGACGAAGACAACAGGCCCGATAAAGACGATAAAGCATATACAGAGCCTGCTGTTGATACGGGCTTTGCAGGCGAATTTGCAAAAGCCGACTACAGCATAAAGCACTCTGTAACGCCTAAGAGCAACTATGCGGCAAATATGTACAGGCATACCGTTGAAACAACACAGACACCGGCAGAAGATTTCCCTGAGGTACAGCAAAGCGGAGAACGTCTGACGCAGGATGATTTTGACATTCTGCCGTCCTCGCCGTCACTTACTGTGCCGGTCGGAGAAAAAGCGTCCGTAAAAGCAAAGTCTGAGGAAAAGCCGGCTGTGAGCGAAAAGCACACTCCGCCTGTTATAAAGCTGGACGCTCCTTCCGTAGACAGCCTTACCGATGCCGATGATATTCCGGGAGCGGACAGACGCAGACGTGACAACGGCGGCACAATGAACAGAAATACAGCGAAACGGCTGCTTGACGGCATAATAAAGCCGACAAAGATACGCAATCCGTTTTTAGATGAAAATGATGATGAATAAATACGAGCTGAAGCGTATACTGCTTGATTGTTTCTTTCCGAACCGCTGTCCCTTGTGCAGTAAGGTCATAGGAAGAATGGATTATATCTGCGATAAATGCGCCTGTGAATTCGAGTATAACGAAAAAGAGGAAAGCCTTTGCGGCGGCAGGCTGTTAAGCGTATGCCGTTATAACAAAAAGACTTCGCCTGTAGTTATAGGCGCAAAGAAGCACCGTGACGGCAGTAAAATCAGTTTTATGGCATATACGCTTGTACAGAAGATTACAGGGTACTATGAAACTCTGCCCGACGTTATCGTACCTGTTCCTATTTATTATACGGATAAAATCAAAAAAGGCTACAGCCATACCGAGAAGATATGCCGTGAGATTTCCGAAATAACCGGCATACCGACAGTTAACGCCGTTGCCAAAACAAGAAAGACCGCACAGCAAAAAACGCTCGGTAAGAAAGAGCGTGAAAGCAATCTCGACAATTGCTTTACTGTGACAGAGCCGACAAAGCTCAACGGAAAGCATATTCTCATAATTGACGATGTAACGACTACCGGAGCAACGCTGACCGAAATGTATAAAACCATAAACAATTGTGAAGGCTGTTTATGTGCCGCTATAGATTTTGCGGTGTTTGCAAGAACGTAAAAAATATAATAATAGCATCAACCCCTGCACCGTTCAGACAATCGGTGTGGGGGTTGATGCTGTTATTGAGGCTATGAAAGCAAAGTTGAACGTTCAGTGCTACGGCTTTTTCTTTCTGCCGGTTCATCGGGTTTTCCAATCTGAATATAGCAGTTGCAGGCACGGTTCAGAAATTCAGCACGGCAGGCTGTAAATGTCAAGAGGTATGTAAGCTGTTTTCGTGGCTGTTTTGCGCCTTGATATACGGTGGGGAATGTGGAACGCAGAAAAATATACTTGTCCGACAGATTTACTTTGGCTGTAATCTTTTGCTTAGAGCAGGAAGGAAAATTCAACTAAGCGACGGAAAATATTTTAACTGAAATTTGGCATAATAATGGGATTTACAGCGATATGACAATTTGATAGGAATTTTGCGTGGAATTTGACGGTGGAAAATATATTTGTTGTGTGATAATATGAAAAATAATAAACGGAATGTGCAAATTTTATATCGGTTATATCAAAATACACGTTTCGTATGCAGTTAAGCCGCAAGGCTGTTAATATTCAAACGGAGGAAATCAGATGCAAGCGAGAGATTTAAAAAATATTATCGAAAGTGAAAATCATGAACTGAAAACTCAGTTCTGCAATGTTCCGTTTACAATTACTCCTGACAGGAACATTTATAACATTATCAGAAACAAGTACAAGGAACTGGCTCTTGAAGCGCAGACAAAATTTGCAGAGATAAACGAGCAGTTTGAGGATCTTGACGATCTTATAAACAATGCTCCGAGCGCTTTTGTATACTGCATTGAAAAGGCTCTGCTCGAGCTGATACAGGATATAATCAGCGTGGATATTTATACAATAGATAAAGATGCTGTTGTGAATATGGCTTTTGACGGTGTGTATTTTGACGAATTCACAGAAGCGTTCAAGGTCATTGACAAAAAGTATGAAAAGATACTTACCGATCTTAACGATGCCGAATATGCAAGAGAACTGAGAAAAGAGAGCAGACCTCGCTGGCAGTCGGCTACATTCGGCGGAAATGCCATAAACGCCTGGTCAAATCAGCTCGACGCAACGGCAATGAATATCACCGAGGGTATAGCGTACAGCCTTGTTAATGCGGTCGGAAATATGATGAGCCGCAGCTATGCACGTTCACAGATAAAGGAACTTTTTAACACAATGAGTCTTCGTCAGGATATGGTGAACAGTGTTTATGATTCCTGCTTCAATCTGCATTTATTACTGCTTGATATAGTAGAGAAGAACACCGCAATAAAGTTTGACGGTACTGTGAGTGCGGCTGATACGCAGAAAGCACAGGCTATGTTCAACAATATGATGTCTATAAGTCTCCCCCCCGAAAAGAGAGATGCTTTTATCGTGCAGATATTCGAGCTTGATCCTTACGAGGACAGTTTCTATTCAAAGCTGATTGATACAATGGGTGATGAGGATGACTCCATAGGGAAATTCTCCGAATTTTTCGGCGTGAATATATTCGACATCAAGAACGATATTCTTGCTCGCTTTGTAAACGATAATATCGGTGAAACCGAAGAAGATGCTGTGAAGTGCAAGGGACTTATGGAGGAGTATGCCGCAAAGATAGGGCTCAGTACCGTACAGATTGTACAGGCAAGGAATATAGTGGAAGAACGTCTTAAATATTTCAACGACCTTTATTGCACCGTAGACGGTGTTCTTATGGACTCAAGAGCGGAAGCAGACCTTGCAAGAGAAGAACTTCCGCAGATTACGGCGATATTTGAAACGGTTACAAAGCCGACCGACAAGTCTGACCTTGATTATGAAAACGACCTTATCGAAAAGAGAAAGCAGATAGATTCGTTCAAAACAAAAGTTAAGGATAAATATCTTGAAAGTATAGACGCATTGCTTGCCGATTTCGACAGGCTTTTCAGAAAAGAGGGAAAATTCGAACATAGCCTGACGAGAGAAGAAGCGGGGGCAATAAGAGCCTTTGAATATGTAAAGGGCATGAGAATAACATCTTTTGAAGAGCGTGACAACGCTGTTAAGATGCTGACCGAGCGTTTGCCGCATCTCGGTATAACCGAGGCACAGGCGGAAAACGCTTACGCTTATCTGGACGAGGTCGAAAAGAACCTTTGCGTAATTGACGGAATACAGTTTGCAAACAGGGAAGAGGCATTAAAGGCTACCGCAGAGCTTAACGAGATAACGGCAATAGTAAATGCCGTGCCGAAGCCTGACAAGAACAGCGTTCTTCCTTATGAGAAAATGCTTGATGAAACAAAGGCAAAGCTGGAATCTTATGAAACAGACGTAAAAAACAAGTATATCGGAATTATCGAGCAATACAAGGCGAAGTTCGACACAACATTCCGTACGGTAGGATTTACGGTGTATGAAACAAGAAAAGAAGCGGCGGCACAAAGAGCACTGAATTTTGCAAAGAGCGTGATTCCCAAGGGTTACACCGAGCAGGATCTGATTGACGCAAGGCAGAAGGTCGATGAATTTCTGTTAACGGTCGGAATAACCTTTGAGGAAGCAGAGCAGGTTAGTGAGCTATTCAGACAATGCTATCTCAATGTCAATACCGTTGACGGAATTGCTTTCAACAGCAAGGAGGAAGCAGAAGCGGCAAGAGCCGAGCTTGCGGAGATTACCGCTATAATGAGTGATGTACCGAAACCGAATCCCGATCTTCTTCTCGATTATGAGCAGAAGCTGTTCGATGTAAAGGCAAAACTCGAAAGCTACAAGACGCCAGTAAAGGATAAGTATATTGCGATTATTGACGATTATATAACAAAGTTTGATACGACCTTCAAGACGACAGGAGCGTTTTCAAAGGCTGAAACACGTCAGCAGGCGGCGCAGATAAGAGCTTTGAAGCTGGTAAAATCCATAGCCCCGACCGGTTGCACCTATGATGACGTTGACAAGGCGATAAAGGCGCTTGATGACACGTTGCCGAAGCTTGGTATAGACAAGACACTCGCAACCGATGCGACAGATTACATACAGGCACAGGAGGACAAGTTGAATACGGTTGACGGAGTGGTTCTGCCTGACAGGGAGAATGCCGCCCTCGCCAAAAAGGAGCTTGAGGAGATACAGAATATAATGTTCAAGGTCGCACCTCCGCAAAATGAGCCTTTACTGAGCTATGAAAGAAACTTGCTTGAAATTGAGGATAAGCTGTCACAGCTCAGGACTCCCGTAAAGGATAAGTATATAGGTATTATCAAAAAGCATCTGGTGGATTTTGACGAAAAGTTCAGAAAGGTATCACTTATCAAAACCGCCGCAACAAGAGAAGAAGCGGCAAAGGAAAGGGCTCTTAAATTCGTGAAGAGCAAGACTTACAACACAGTAACCGATGTCAATAATGCAAGGAACGAGCTTGCAGAGCTTCTTCCCGAACTCGGCATAACATCAGAGCAGGCGACCGAAGCAAATGAATATCTCACAAATACCGAAAACAAGCTGAACGGAACAGCACCGCAATCAAAGCTGAAAGGCGTTTTCGGTATGTTCAAGAAGTAATACAGCATAAAAGTAAACCGACATATAAAATTATCCCGCACCTCAGAGTGCGGGATAATTTTTATGCGTTTTCAGTCATTTCTTGAGCATTTTTCCGCATCAATGGCAAGAACAAGCATCAATACATACAATGCGTCCTGTGGGTCTTGCACGTCAAGCACATAGGTGTCTGTCCAGTTCCAGATTTCTTTGGATACACAAGCTATGTAACGACCGGTACAGTCACGGATGTTATAATCCCACTCAAGCCAATCGCCGTCTATATTCCAGCCGTTATAATCGATGTTGAATCTGGGTCTTATGAATGTAAACTCTTTGCTGATGCAGCCGACATAACGAGAGTCGACATACATCTCAAACTTCGGAAGCCAGGTAAACACCTTTTCCTTAATGTATCCGACCTCTTTTCCGCAGGAGTTATAAATACGGAGCAGGTGTCCCCATGCAAGCTCACCTTTTACAACGAACGCAGTATTTCCGGCTTCGTCATAAATGTCGTAGCTGTCAAACCACGAGAATAATCTTTGCTTGAATAAAAGTTTCATTTATTACTTTCTCCTTGATGCGTGAAAATACATATTATCTGCCATTAAATCTTTAGCCGGGATAATTCCGGTTTTCAAACTCAGTATAGCATATCGGGATTTAAAAGTCAAAGGTGATTATATTATAATTACGGCGGTGTCAGGGCAGTGCTGCCAGGTACGGAAAATGTGGGATAATTTTTATGCGTTTTGTACCACCGTAAACAAAAAATTCCACACCCATATATATGAGCGTGGAAAAAATGGTGGAGCCGAGGAGAATCGAACTCCTGTCCGAAAACCGATCCGCCAACCTTTCTACACGCTTAGTGAAGTCTTTTGAAATTCCCTTTCTCCTCTCCGGCTCACAGGATAGAAGTCCGGTAGTCCTTTGATGTGTTGACGGTTACAGGACTCTCACCGAAAACATTGGCTGTTAGTCGACGCCCTTTATAGAGCCACAGCGCTCTCTACAAGGACGGTAGCGCACTCAGGCAGCTACTAATTCAGATCTATTGTCTGCGTTTAATTTTAAAAATGCCCCGTTTAAAGAGATAAGGCGATCTCTGCGTGCTTAGCCGGGTTCACAATCCCCGTCGAAACCTTTACGGCCCCGTTTGTTTGGATAATTATTGTAGCACAAAGGAATAGATTTGTCAAGGAGAAATTTGCACTTTTATGAGGTTTCGGATATAATAAACCGTATATTTTGACATTTTCCGTTTATTAGGCTGATTGGAGCAAGGCTTGCATATAAACGAGCAGGGCTACAGAGCGATTTTTGACGACTTCCTGAAATATCTTGAAAACTGATTTTTGACAATACCCCTTGCCTCTCAAGACAGGCAAGGGGCAAATTATATATAAAAATAAACCCGTAAGAAAATCTTACGGGTTTGGTGGGAGCGGGTGGATTCGGACCACCGAAGCGAAACGCAACAGATTTACAGTCTGCCCCCTTTGGCCACTCGGGAACACTCCCATATTAAGTTAAAGAAAAAATTGGAGCTGGTGGACGGACTCGAACCCCCGACCTGCTGATTACAAATCAGCTGCTCTACCAACTGAGCTATACCAGCAACTCAAACAGCAAGGCTGATTATAGCTGAAGTGTGTCAAAAAGTCAAGAACTTTTTTCGGAAAGGCAAAAATTATTTTCGCGTGCCGGCGGGCGATTGCAGAACCGGTGATTTATGCTATACTGAATATAAAAAGGAGGGATCTGCCTATGAAGATCACATTCGTCGGCGCGGCCCATGAGGTCACGGGGAGCTGTACGCTGCTGGAGCTGGCAGGAGAGAACTACCTGATCGACCGGGGCATGGAGCAGGGCGTGGACATTTACGAGAATATCCCGCTGCCCGTCGCGGCGAAGGACGTCAGCGCCGTCTTTCTGACCCATGCGCATATCGACCACGCGGGGCTTCTGCCGCAGCTCTATAAGGACGGCTTCCGGGGAAAAATCTACGCTACGCCTGCCACGTGCAGTCTGGCCGACGTTATGCTGCGCGACTCGGCGAACATTCAGGAATCCGAGGCCGCGTGGAAAACGCGCAAGGCTGAGCGTGCGGGCGCTGTACACCGTTGACGATGCGAAGGGCGCGGCGGCGTGCTTCCGTCCCTGCCGGTATGGCGAATGCGTGACGATTGCCGACGGCCTGCGCGTGCGCTTTTCCGATATCGGCCATCTGCTGGGCTCGGCCTGCATTGAGTTCTGGCTGCGGGAGGACGGCACCGAGAAAAAAATTGTGTTCTCCGGCGACGTCGGCAACATTGACCAGCCGATCC
>OKTD01000663.1_pt1 | contig 13249 bp, 8 predicted proteins | sample 1606161 | NCBI WGS metagenome assembly OKTD01 (sample SAMEA3879527, study PRJEB24766) | human gut metagenome | biome: human-associated habitat; feature: feces | place: USA | collected 1985/1987 | reverse complement strand
AATACCAGGTGATGCCCTCCAGATCCTGTATCTGCACCCGCAGGTCCTCCAGCAGTGTCTCCGCAGCGGCGGAGAGGGCGCGGCCCTTGGGTGTGACCAGGTAGAAGGTGCGCTCCGCCGGCGGGTGGGCCAGGCGCAGCACCTGCACGTTGCTGAACATCCGCAGATAGGGCTCGGTGGCGCCGGCGGGGATGATGCTCCAGCGCTTGCCGCAGGCGGGCAGGGTCTCGGCCAGCTGGGGCGTGTCGGTGTACAGCAGGGGGCGGGCATCCACGCCGTACCAGTAGTCGTGCCATTGCAGTATCTCCGGCTGGCCGTAGATGAGTATCTCGTCCTGCACGTGCATGGTGGTGGCCTCTACCGGTTCCGTCAGTGCCACCGTTTTGGGCACTACCAGGAAGAAGCCCTCGCGGAACAGGGGTTTGGCTTCGATCTGCAGATCGTAGTGCAATGCGCCGTCCACGATGGCCATGTCCGCGTCGCCCCGGGCTACGGCGGACACCGCCTGGTCCGTCCGCATGGACTCCACCCACAGGTTCACCGGCAGCTCACGCTCCAGAAACCGCTGGTACACCGGGGGCAGAATGTACTGGTTGGCGGTGTAGGCGGCGATGACGTGGAGAAACTCACGCTTTTCCGCGGCGGCGAAGGTCTGCGTCTCCGAGAGCAGGTTCTGCCACCGGCGGGCCAGAGGCAGGAAGTGCTGGCCCGCATCCGTCAGGGTGATGCGGCGCTGGCCCTTGCCACGGTGGAACAGAGGCGCGCCCACCTGGTCCTCCAGTGCCTTCAGCCGGGCGGACAGGGACGGCTGGGTAATGTACAGCGCCTCGGCGGCGGCGGTCATGGTGCCGTGGTCCAGCACGGCGAAAAAGGTCTCGATGTCCTGGTTGGTCATAGGCGGCTCTCCAAATTATAGTTTATGCCTATATTATACTGTAGAATAATCAATTTTACAAGCACCAACCTTTGTGGTATGATTTGGCCACAATACAGAAAGGAGTTGTTCCCTATGACAAACACGAAAACCAAGACTTCCCCGGCAAAGGCGATCGCCGCTGTTGTGATCGCGGTCATTCTGGCGTTCACGCTGGTGTGCCTGCTGACGGGGAACATCAACCCCGTGTGCCGTGTCACCGCCATGCTGATGCCGGTGTGGCTGGCCGCCGAGCTGCGCCTGCTGTGCACGCTGCTGTAACGGGGCACCGGCTGATTTTGCTGTTTTCTTCCCTTTTCTCTTTCTTATTTGCGAAAAACGCGGACGCAGGTGCGTCCGCGTTTTTCATCGTCCGGACGCGTAAAGACGGCGCAAAGAATACTACGAGCTCCGAACTATTTTCCCGAAAAAACCCTGTATTTGTAACGCTTTCGTGAATTCTGCGCCGTCCCGCTTGCAAGTCGGCGGCGGGGATGGTACACTTACACATTATTACAGTTTTACCCTGGGTGCGTGGGCGCTGCAGGCGGAAAAAGGAGGGACGGATATGGCCGGCTTCAGCGTGAAAAAACCGCTGACGATCTTTGTGACGGTGCTGGGCATTATCGTGCTGGGCGTGGTGGCGTATCTGAAAATGACACCGGATCTGCTGCCCAACATGGACTTTCCCTATGTCATCATCGTCACTTCTGATCCCGGCGCCAGCCCGGAGTCCATTGAGCAGTCCATCACCAGGCCGGTGGAGCAGGCCATGGCTACGCTGGATAAGATCAAGACCGTCACCTCCACCAGCCAGGACAGCGTATCCATGGTCACGCTGGAGTTTGAGGACGGCGCCAATATGGATACCATCAGTGTGGACATCCAGCAGAAGATCTCCGTATTGCAGGGCAGTTGGGACGACACCGTCTCCGCCCCCTATGTGCTGAAGATCAATCCCTCCATGCTGCCGGTGATGGTGGCCGCCGTGTCCCGGGAGGACATGGACGTGTACGCGCTCAGCGATTTCGTCACCGGAGAGCTGTCCCCCAAGCTGGAGGGCGTGTCCGGCGTGGCCAGCATTTCGGTCAGCGGCGCCGTGACCCGGGAGGCCCATGTGATCCTGGACGAGGCCAAGCTGGACGCCCTGTCGGAGAAGCTGGCGGATGCGGTGCGTACCGAACTGAACAAGACGAAGCTGGATCTGCAGAAGGCCAAGGACCAGGTGGAAAAGGGGCAGGCACAGCTGGATGAGGCCAAGGAGGCCATTGCCGCCGGCGCGGCGGCCAAGGCGGGCGCGGCGGTGGATAAGCTGTACGAATATCTGAAGGAGGCCCGGGGCCAGATCCCGGGGCCAGACCCGGATCCGAATCCCGGTGAGCCGCCCATCACCGTGCCCGGGCAGAAGGAGCTGGAGCAGCTGAAAAAGACGCTGGAACGGCTGAACGCGACGCTGGATAAGCTGATGCAGGATCTGGAAAGCGGCGAGCTGAAGCGGGAGGTCACCAGTGAGGTCTATGACCTGACGCTCTCCCTGATCGACGGCATTACCCAGCTGACGGAGGCGCAGATACAGCTGGATGAGGCCATGACCCAGATCGAGGCCGGCATGGACCAGATCAACGAGGCGTACAAGTCCATCGCCGACCAGACGGACGTGGGCGGTATGCTGTCCATCTCCGCCGTCAGCCAGCTGCTGACGGCACAGAATTTCGCCATGCCTGCCGGGTACATTGAGGACGACAGCGGCGTGAAATACATGGTATCCGTGGGCGAGAACGTGTCCTCCCGCCAGGAGCTGGAGGATATGGTGCTGCTGGACCTGGGCATGGACGGCATCGAGCCGGTGACACTGGGCGACATCGCCACCGTGGTGGTCACGGACAACGCCGGGGAGCTGTACACCAAGGTCAACGGCGACAACGGCATTCTCATCACCTTTACCAAGCAGTCCAACTACGCCACGGCGGAGGTGTCCAATAACATCAGCGCACGGTTCGAGGAGCTGGAGGGCCAGTACGAGGGATTGTCCTTCGCGCCGCTGATGGACCAGGGCGACTATATCTACCTGATCGTGGAGACCATCACCTCGTCGCTGCTGTGGGGCGCGCTGTTCTCCGTGGTCATTCTGTACCTGTTCCTGCGGGATTGGCGGCCCACGGTCATCACGCTGGTGTCTATCCCCGTCAGCGTGATCTTTGCCATCGTACTTATGTACTTCACCGGCGTGACCATCAACATGATCTCCCTGAGCGGTCTGGCCGTGGCGGTGGGTATGCTGGTGGATAACTCCGTGGTGGTCATTGAGAATATCTACCGCCTGCGGGCCAAGGGCGCCACCATCATTCAGGCGGCGGTGTCCGGCGCGGGCCAGGTGCTGGGCGCGGTGACGGCCTCTACCCTGACCACCGTGTGCGTGTTCGCGCCCATCGTGTTCGTAGAGGGCCTGACCCGCCAGCTGTTCACCGACCTGGCGCTGACCATCACCTACTCGCTGCTGGCCAGCCTGCTGGTGGCGCTGACACTGGTGCCGGCGATGGCCAGCGGTATGCTGCGCCGGCCCATGGTGCAGAAGCCGGGCCTGCTGGACAAGGTCTATCCCGCCTATCGGAAGGCCATCGCTTTTTCGCTGGACCACAAGGCCGGCGTGCTGCTGCTGTCGCTGGTGCTGCTGGTGACCAGTGCCGGCGCGTGCCTGCGCCGCGGCTTTACCTTTATGCCGGAGATGGATATGAACAACCTGTCCCTGACCATCACCATGCCGGAGGACACCTCTCGCGAGGAGGCGGTACGGCTGGCCGACGAGGTGCTGGAGCGGGTGATGACTGTGGACGACGTGCAGGACGCCGGCTTTATGATGGGCGGCGGCACCATGGGCGGCCTGAACATGGGCGGTGCCATGGGCGGCGCCTCCGGCGGCAGCTATGACGTGGAGGGCTACATCACCATGCCGGAGGGGACCTTCGGCTCTGTGGCGGGGAAGGAGATCGAGACGCTGTGTGCCGACCTGCCCTGTGAGGTGACGGCCAGCGGCGTGATGAGCGGTATGATGAGCTATATGACCGGCAGCGGCGTGTCGCTGCAGGTGTTCGGCAGCGATATGACGGATCTGCAGAGCAGCGCCCGGACCATCGCCCGGCGGCTGGAGCAGGTGGAGGGCGTCGGTGAGGTCAGCGACGGGCTGGACGCCTCGGCCCCGGCGCTGCAGGTGACCATCGACCGGAAGGCGGCGGCGGAGAAGGGGCTGACCGTGGCCCAGGTGTATATGCAGATCGCCGCGGCGCTGCAGAGCAGCGCCAGCGTCTCTGATGTGACGCTGGACAGCGAGGACATGGACCTGACCGTGGACGCGGCGGAGGGCAGCGTCCTCAAGCGGGAGAACCTGCTGGAGCTGGAGTTGTCGGCGGAGAGCAGCGCGTCCTCCGCCATGACTGGCAGCGCCTCAGGCATGACCGGCAGCAGCACCGCGGGGCAGCTGACCGGCGGCAGTGAGGAGGACAAGACCTTCAAGCTGGGCGATGTGGCCACCGTGACGGAGACGGTGTCCATGAACACCATCTCCCGTGACCAGCAGCGCCGGTGCGTTACCGTGACCGCCGCCATCGCCGATGGCTACAACGTCACCCACGTGACCTCCGCGGCGCAGCAGGCCGTCAGCGGTCTGACGCTGCCGGAGGGCGTCACCGCGGAATTCAACGGAGAGAACGAGCAGATCATGGAGGCCATGAGCCAGCTGCTGCTGATGCTGCTGCTGGGCGTGGTGCTGGTGTACTTCATCATGGTGGCACAGTTCCAGTCGCTGAAATCCCCGTTCATCGTCATGTTTACCATCCCGCTGGCCTTTACCGGCGGCTTCCTGGCCCTGCTGATCGCGGGGATCGAGGTATCTGTCATCAGCCTGATCGGCTTTGTGATGCTGGTGGGCATCATCGTCAACAACGGTATCGTGCTGGTGGATTACATCAACCAGCAGCGGCTGTCCGGCATGGAGCGCCGGGAGGCGATCATCGACGCGGGCGTGACCCGCCTGCGGCCGATCCTGATGACCAGTCTGACCACGATTTTGGGCCTGATCGTCACCGCCACGGCGAAAAACGCCGGCACGGCGCTGATGCAGCCCATCGCCGTGGTCTGTATCGGCGGACTGCTGTACGCCACGCTGATGACGCTGTTCGTGGTGCCCTGTATGTACGACATGATGAACAAGAAGGACATGCAGAAGGTGGACGAGAGCGAATTGCAGATCGTGGATATGTGAGCAAAAAAAGAAAGCCCCGCGGGGCTTTCTTTTTTTACGCTTAATAGGCCAGCTTCTCGGCCAGATAGGCCTTCAGCTCACTGATGGGGATACGCACCTGCTCCATGGTGTCGCGTTCGCGGACGGTGACGCAGTTGTCGCCGGCGTGCTCGGCATCGCCCACGGTGTCGAAGTCCACGGTGATGCAGAAGGGAGTGCCCACCTCGTCCTCGCGGCGGTAGCGCTTGCCGATGGAGCCGGTCTCGTCGAAGTCCAGCATCCACTCCTTGGACAGGTCCTCGTAGATCTTGCGGGCGGGCTCGGAGAGCTTCTTGCTCAGGGGCAGGATGGCGGCCTTGTAGGGCGCCAGGGCCGGGTGCAGGTGCAGCACCACGCGGACGTCGTTCTTCTCCGCGTCCACGACCTCCTCGTCGTAGGCATCCACCAGCACGGCCAGGACGCTGCGCTCCACGCCCAGGGACGGCTCGACCACGTAGGGGATGTAGCGCTCGTTGGTCTCGGGGTCGAAGTAGGTCAGGTCCTTGCCGGACACGGTCTGGTGCTGGGTCAGGTCGTAGTCGGTGCGGTCCGCCACGCCCCACAGCTCGCCCCAGCCGAAGGGGAACAGGAACTCGAAGTCCGTGGTGGCCTTGGAGTAGAAGCACAGCTCCTCGGGGTCGTGGTCACGCAGGCGGAGGTTCTCGTCCTTCAATCCGATGCCCAGCAGCCAGTTGTGGCAGAAGGTACGCCAGTAGTTGAACCACTCCAGGTCGGTGCCGGGCTTGCAGAAGAACTCCAGCTCCATCTGCTCGAACTCGCGGACGCGGAAGATGAAGTTGCCCGGGGTGATCTCGTTGCGGAAGGACTTGCCGATCTGGCAGACGCCGAAGGGCAGCTTGCGGCGGGTGGTGCGCTGGGTGTTCACAAAGTTGGTGAAGATGCCCTGGGCCGTCTCGGGACGGAGATAGACGGTGTTCTTGGCGTCCTCAGTGACACCCTGGAACGTCTTGAACATCAGGTTGAACTGGCGGATATCGGTGAAGTTGTGCTTGCCGCAGGAGGGGCAGGGGAGGTTGTGCTCCTCCACAAAGTCCTTCATCTCCTGCTGGGAGAAGGCGTCGATGGGCTTGCTGAGCTCAAAGCCGTTCTCGTGGCACCAGTCCTCGATGAGTTTGTCGGCGCGGAAGCGCTCCTTGCACTCCTTGCAGTCCATCAGGGGATCGGAGAAGCCGGCTAGATGGCCGCTGGCCACCCAGGTCTGGGGGTTCATGAGGATGGCGGCGTCCTGCCCCACGTTGTAGGGGTTCTCCTGGACAAATTTCTTCCACCAGGCCTTCTTGATGTTGTTCTTCAGCTCCACGCCCAGGGGGCCGTAGTCCCAGGTGTTGGCCAGGCCGCCGTAGATCTCGCTGCCGGCGAAGATGATGCCGCGGTTTTTGCAGAGGGCGACGATCTTGTCCATCGTTTTTTCGGTGTTTTTCATGGTGAGGTTCCTCCTATATGAAGTGTTTTGGCAACAAAAAAACGCCCTGAGCCGGTAAGGCTCAGGGCGAACTAAACATAGTCCGTGGTTCCACCTGAATTTGGATACTTCCACACTCTTCTGCCGGTAACGGGGCTTCCGGCGGGCATTTCCTCCCGCGGCTCAGGGCCGCCACGCCCGTCATCGCCTGTATCGGGAAAAGAATAGCACGTTTCGGGGTGGTTGTCAAGCACGCAAAGCAAAAACCGCCGCAGCTGCGGCGGTTTTCGGCTGTTTTCGGTTACTTTCCGGCGGCCATGACCTTTCCGGCGGCGTCCACCACCAGACGGTCGGTCTTTGCGCCGGCGGCGCTCTTGCTGAAGCTCACTGTCCACGCGCCGGAGGTGACGTCATAGGTGGCGTACACCTGATCGTACGCGCCGGTGTACTGGGCCTTGGCCGCGTCGATGGCGGCCTGCTGGCTGACGCTCTTGCGGCCGATCTGGGCGGTGCCCAGAATGGACAGCAGCGCATCGCGGTTGGCGTTCCACACCTCGGTGGTCATGGTCTCGGAGGGGGAAGCCACATAGCTGCCCGGTACGTCCTCAAAAAAGATGTCCGCCATGACCATGGTGCCCTTTTCCGTGTTCTCCTCCGTGTGCTGCCAGACCTTCATGCCGTTGGCAAGGGTGATCTCCTCACTGGTGACGCCGGTGCCGCAGATGCCGTAGCCTCCCGTCCAGCACAGCAGCGTGTAGCTGACAGTGGGGTCATCGGTCTTGTAGAAGCGGATGCCCTCGGTCTTGTCGGTGCCGTTGTCGGACACCTGCTCCCAGCTCCAGCCCTCAGGCAGGTCCAGCGCCATGTCCACATAGCCGTGGGTGAACTCGGCGGTGATGACGGTGGGCTGGGGATCCAGCGCGGGGGTGGGGTCGGGCTTGTCGTCGTTGTTCTTTTTGCCGCAGGCCATCAGCGACAGGGCGCAGGCCAGGGCCAGGATAAATGCCAAAAACTTCTTCATGGGGGTCGTGCCTCCTTTTCTGTCTCTATTTGTTTGTGTATATACGCCGCCCGGGGGCGGGGAGGGCGATGGGACCGCCCTCTATCCACTAAGACGGAGCGCGGCGGGGTTTAGTTCCGCTTTTCTTATTCGCGGCCCTCGGGCAGCTGGGCGATGACGGTCTTGTACAGATGGCGGAAGAAGAACAGCGTCAGCGTCAGGGAGAATACCTCCGCGATGGGGTAGCTCCACCACACCAGGTCGCTGTTACCCACGGAGGCGCCGTACCGGGCCAGCACGTAGGCGATGGGGATCAGGAACACCAGCTGGCGGACGATGGAGGTGATCATGGAGTACAGGGATCTGCCCAGCGCCTGGAAGGAGGCGCCCAGAGCGATGCACGCGCCGGCCATGCAGAAGCTGATGGAGATGATCCGCAGGGCGGGTATGCCCACGGAGAGCATGGTGTCGGTGGCGTCAAATATCTTCAGCAGAGGGCCGGGGATGACCCAGAAGAGGACGGTGCCGAAGGCCATGATGATGGAGGCGTACAGCGCGCCGCGCTTGATGGCCTCCACCATGCGCTTGCGGTTCCGGGCGCCGTAGTTATAGGCCACGATGGGCACCACGCCGTTGTTCAGGCCGAACACCGGCATAAAGATGAAGCTGTTGAGCTTGAAGTAAATGCCGAAAGCCGTGGCTGCCGTCTCCTTGGTGGAGTGATAGGCAATGAGGATCTTGTTCATGCAGAAGGTCATCACCGAGCCGATAGCCACCATGATGACGCTGGGCAGGCCGATGGCATAGATCTCGCCGATGAGCCGGAAGTCCGGGCGGAAGCCCTTGATGGAGAGGGTGATGTCGGTATTCTTCTTGTGGTTGAAGTATATGGCCAGGGCGCAGCCGCAGAACTGGCCGATGATGGTGGCCACGGCAGCGCCGGTAACGCCCATGTTCAGGGTAAAGATGAAGATGGGGTCCAGAATGATGTTGATGATGGCGCCCAGACCCTGGGTGTACATACTGAGGATAGACCGCCCGGTGCCCTGGAGCAGCCGTTCGTACATGATCTGGCAGAACATACCGAGGGAGCCGATGGTCACCACCCGCAGGTAGTCGTTGCCCATGCGGATGATGTTCTCGATCTGGGTCTGGGAACGGAAGAACAGGTCGGAGCAGGTGGCACCCAAAAGGGCGGAGATGACGAAGCCCACCAGCGCCAGCAGTATGCCGTGGTTGGCGACCTTGTCGGCGCGTTCACGCTGTCCGGCACCCAGTGCCCGGCCCATCAGGGCGTTGACGCCTACGGCGGTGCCGGTGGCCAGACCGATCATCAGGTTCTGGGCGGGGAAGGCCAGCGAAACGGCGGTGAGCGCCTGCTCGCTGACACGGCTGACGAACACGCTGTCCACAATGTTGTACAGGGCCTGCACCAGCATGGACGCGATGATGGGCAGGGACATATTCCAGATCAGCTTGGAAATGGGCATGACGCCCAGCTTGTTTTCTTCGGGCAAGGTATCACTCTTTTCTGCGCGAAATATTCAGTGTCTCTTATTGTATCATGTATATCCATAAAAGGAAATCCCCGAAATGCGCTTTTTCTGCACATTTCGGGGGTGCTTTTTGTTGAAATAACGCAAAACTATTTCGCGCAGCGAAGCAGTTTACCGGCGGGAGAAAAAGGCCCGGATCTCCTCCGCCGTGCAGGCGGCGCTGCCCTGGGCAAAGCCATCCCGGCCGCCGCCGCGGCCATGGAGCGCGTCGTTCATGTCCTTCACCAGCGGCCGGATATCCTGTCCGGCATGGATGAGCGCGTACCGGTACGTGCCGTCCGATCCGGCGAACACGGCGCAGCGGCCGCCGCACGTCTGGGCCACGGCGTCGCACAGGCGGCGGACACCGTCGCCCTCCAGCGGCGCGGTGATGAGCACGGTGTCGCCCGCGCCGGCGTATTCCGCCGCTGTGTGGGCGAAGACCTGCGCTTCCAATCCGGCGGCGCGTTCCCTGGCGGCCAGCAGCTCGGACTGCATCCGCTCCACGGCGGCAAAGGACGCCTCCGGCTTTACCGACAGCGCCTGCCCGATCTGCCGCGATTGTTCCCAGCAGGCGGAGAGATGGTCCAGCGCTCGCTGGCCGCACAGCAGCTCCAGCCGCACGCCGTCCCGGAATTTCTGCCAGCCCACGAACTTCACCAGGCCCACCTGGCCGCTGCGCTCCACATGGGTGCCGCAGCAGGCACACAGGTCCGCGCCGGGGAACTCCGTAAGGCGCACAGGCCCCTCCAGGGCTTTTTTGCTGCGGTAGGGCAGGGCGGCCAGCTCCTCCGGGGAGGGATACCAGATGTGGATGGGGTGGTTTTCCCAGATGTACCGGTTGGCGAGGCGCTCGATGTCCTGCACCTGCTCCCAGCTGATGTCGGCGTTGTAGTCGATGGTCACGGTGTCCGCGCCCAGGTGGAAGCCCACGTTGTCGCAGTGGAAGGCGCTGCACAGCATACCGGAGACGATGTGCTCGCCGGAGTGCTGCTGCATATGGTCGAAGCGGCGCGCCCAGTCGATATGGCCGCTGACCTCCGCGCCCACAGGCAGCTCACGGTCGCACAGGTGGGTGACGACGCCGTCCTCCTCATGGACGTCCAGCACGCGGGCATCCCCCAGCGTGCCGTGGTCGGCGGGCTGTCCGCCGCCCTCGGGATAGAAGGCGGTGCGGTCCAGCACCACCGCAAAGCCGCCCTTCACAGCCCCGCAGGACTCCACCACGGCGGTGAAGTCCTGCAGAAAGGCGTTTTCGTAGTAGAGCTTGACGGTCTCCATCAGTCGTCCTTCTCCACCTCGCCCACGATGGCGATGTGCAGCTCATCCAGCTGCTTCTGCTCCACAGTGGACGGCGCGCCCATCATGATGTCCTGGGCGTTCTTGTTCATGGGGAAGGGGATGATCTCGCGGATGGAGCTTTCGCCGGCCAGCAGCATGACCATGCGGTCCACGCCCGGGGCGATACCCGCGTGGGGAGGCGCACCGTAGCAGAAGGCGTTGTACATGGCGGGGAACTTCTTTTTCACGTCCTCCTCGCCCAGGCGCACCAGCTCGAAGGCCTTGATCATGATCTCGGGGTCGTGGTTACGGACGGCGCCGGAGGACAGCTCCACGCCGTTGCACACCAGGTCGTACTGGTTGGCGTAGATGTCCAGCGGGTCGATCTCGCCGCGCTCGGCCTTCAGCAGCACCTCCATGCCGCCGTTGGGCATGGAGAACGGGTTGTGGCAGAACTCCAGCTCGCCGGACTCGTCGCCGATCTCGTACATGGGGAAGTCCACGATCCAGCAGAACTCATAGCGCTCCTTGTCAAAGTGGTTTTCGCAGGCGGCGCCGAAGGTCTTGATGAGCACGCCCACGGACTTGGTGGCGTACTGGCCTGCGGTTGCCAGCACCAGGGTGCCCGGCTTCAGGTCGATGATCTTACCCAGCTCGGCCTCCACCGGGGCGACGAACTTGGCGATGCCGCCGGCCAGCTGGCCGTTTTCGTCCACCTTGAACCAGTAGGCCTTGCTGCCGGACTGGACCTCGCAGTCGGTGAGCAGCTTCTCCACCTGCTTGCGGGTCAGGGCGCAGTCGCTGATGGGCACCATCTTTACGGTCTGGCCCTTGAAGGCCTCGAACTCGCTGGCGACGAACAGCTCGCTGACGTTTTTGCAGGTCAGGTCGATACGCAGGTCGGGCTTATCGGAGCCGTAGGTCTCCATGGCGGTGTTGTAGGGGATGCGGCGGAAGGGGGCGGAGGAGGCCACGTTGTAGGTGCCGAACTTGGCGAAGATAGGGGGCAGCACGTCCTCCAGCACGGCGAAGATGTCGTCCTGGGTGGCGAAGGCCATCTCCATATCCAGCTGATAGAACTCGCCGGGGGAGCGGTCGCCGCGGGCGTCCTCGTCGCGGAAGCAGGGGGCGATCTGGAAATAGCGGTCGAAGCCGGAGGTCATCAGCAGCTGCTTGAACTGCTGGGGTGCCTGGGGCAAAGCGTAAAACTTGCCGGGATGATTTCTGGCAGGAACCAGATAATCTCTCGCACCTTCCGGGGAAGAACAGGTCAGAATAGGGGTGGTGATCTCCATGAAGTTCAGAGCATACATTCTCTGACGCAGTTCTGCCACGATCTGGCTTCTCATCACGATATTTTTCTTCATGTTCGGATTTCTCAGATCCAGATAACGGTATTTCAGACGGGCATTCTCGTCTGCATCCTTGGACTGATTGATCTCAAAAGGAAGTGCATTGTAGATACACTTACCTAAAATCTCGATCTTGTCGGGCACTACTTCGATCTCTCCGGTAGGCAGATTGGCATTCTTGCTGGAACGCTCTCTTACCACACCTTCCACGGAGATGGTGGATTCCTTGTTGAGCGACTTGATCATATTCATCATGTCCTCGGTCTCCACGACGATCTGCGTCGTGCCGTAGAAGTCGCGCAGGACAACGAAGGCAAGGCTGCCGCCGACTTCGCGCACGTTCTCCATCCAGCCGACGAGCTTGACGTGCTCGCCGGCATGCTGCGCGCGAAGCTCGCCGCAGTTGTGTGTACGGGATTGCATCATGGTAAAATCCACTCCTGTTTGTATATTATAAAATAAAAATTACGAAACGTATTTTGAAATGCCCGGATTTGCTCAGGTGGTGAAGGGCTTGGTCTTGGGGTTGACAATATCGCGCCAGTCGAGATCGCCGCGCTGGAGGCCCATGATGAGCATCTCGGCGGTGGCGAGGTTGGTGGCGAAGGGAATGTTGTTCTGGTCGCAGAGCTTGGTGATATAGGTGAGGTTGTCGTTATACTGCGGACTGTTCGGGTCGCAGAAATAGAGCACCATGTCGATCTCATTGTAGGCGATGCGCGCGCCGATCTGCTCCGCGCCGCCATGGATCCGCGCCATAAAAAGGTGGATCGGGAGACCGCTCGCCTCGCTGACCATCTTACCGGTCACGCTGGTGGCGCAGAGGGTGTGACGGGACAGAACGCCGGCATAGGCCGTGCAGAACTGAACCATCAGTTCTTTCTTGTTGTCGTGTGCCATGAGGGCGATGTTCATATGGGGTCACAATCCTTTCTGATGTGAGATTTTTCTATTTCAGCAGCCGCTCATCGGTTGACAAGGGCAAGCAGGCTTTTTTGGGGTGCGCGTTGTTTTCCGGAAAAGTCGTGTTTGCCTTTGCGAACCGGTGTTACAGCCGCATCAGGCGCACGCGCTCGCCGCAGAGGCGGCGGGCGATGTTTTCGCAGGCGCAGAGTGCGCCGGAGTGATACTTGAGGCGCTGGGAAAGCCCGCGCCCCAAAATGGCGGGGACGTTCTCGTCCTCCGGAATGACGCCGAGCAGCGGAAGGCCCGCCGCGTCGATGGCGTCGTCGATGGTGGTGTGCAGGGATTGCAGGAGCCGCCGCCGCACGCGGTTGACAACGAGGTGCAGCTGTCCTGTCGGGAAGCGGTGCAGCTCCATCACGGTGCGCTGCGCGTCGCGCAGGCTCGAGGGATCGTTCGTGGTGACGACCACGGCGCGGTCGGCGCAGCAGGTGGCAAGCGCGAAGGCTTCGCCGATGCCGGCGGCGGCGTCGATGAGGCAGAAGTCGAAATGGCGGCGGATCTCG
>OKTD01000661.1_pt1 | contig 13310 bp, 6 predicted proteins | sample 1606161 | NCBI WGS metagenome assembly OKTD01 (sample SAMEA3879527, study PRJEB24766) | human gut metagenome | biome: human-associated habitat; feature: feces | place: USA | collected 1985/1987 | reverse complement strand
CTGTACTGATGTTGACAATATCTGGATGGGCATGGAAATAGGTTTCAAGTTTCAAGGTTTCACGAACCCCTTTTCCTCACACACGCACAAGTACATATAATACAGTTCCTCATGATCGCTCCGTCCGCCTCGGGTAAAAACATCATGTCGTGGCTACGCAAGTTCTTCGAGGCTATCCATCCCGCATAACAAACATAAAGGGATTTATTTGAAACCTATATAATGTACGTATCGTGTGTGTGAAGAAAAAGGTTTCATGAAACCTTGAAACTTGAAACCTGCCTATAGTCATTTTTTAATTCGATACACGCATAAGCAAAGAAGAGCCATACGATAGACTTAATTCCTTCAAGCCAATGACTTAAATCAAAGAACGCAAAGAGCTAAGTCATCAAGCGCAAAGACTCAACTTCTCATCCCCCAAGTTCCAAGTCCTTTATGCACCTTAATCCACAACTAATTAAAAAATCTGATAACAGAACACGAATGTCCGCTCTCATCAGTCCGACACATTGAAGCGTATTCCCACAGGATCATCATATTGTTTTTGCAGCTTATAAAGCTCGTCTCGCATGCGTTTCATCACTGCCTCGTAACTGGGCTTACCGTAAAGGTTATTCATCTCGTGGGGATCTTCTTGGAGGTCGTAAAGCTCCCATACGTCGATGTCGTTGTAGAAATGGATCAATTTATAACGATCGTCACGTACGCCGTAATGACGCTTCACGGAATGCTCGGCGGGATACTCGTAGTAATGATAGTAAAGGGAGTTACGCCAGTTCTCCGGCCGCTCGCCTTTCAGCAAGGGAAGCAAGGACTCGCCTTGGATGTCGGCTGGGATGGGGGCTCCGGCCAGTTCCAAAAAAGTGGGGGCGTAATCAATATTCTGCACGAGCTGCGGGATATCACCCTTCTTGCCACCCGGCAGACGCATCAGCAACGGGGTGCGGAAGGATTCCTCATACATGAAGCGCTTGTCGAACCAGCCATGTTCGCCCAGAAAGAAACCCTGGTCCGAAGTATAGATTATGATTGTATTGTCCAATTCACCGTTTTTCTCCAGATAGCCGAGCAACCTTCCTATATTTTCGTCCACAGCTACAATAGTTGCCAAGTAATCGCGCATATATTGCTGGTACTTCCAACTGATCAGTTCTTTCCCTCTTAAGTTGCCGCTACGGTATTCTGAAATACGCTGGGCGTATACCGAATCCCACTTATCTTGTACATCAGCCGGCATACGCTTGTAGACTTGATAGAGGCGATTGGTCGTATCTTTCAGCATTTCTTCACGAGTCATCAATTTGAGATCCCAGTCGTTTGTCAACGTGTGCTCGATAGACATATCCTGCTCGCGAGCAGCTCTTCCACGACCTTCGTAGTCGTCGAACAGATTAGCCGGTTCCGGAAAAGTTGTATTGTTGAATATGCCCAAATGACGGGGAGCGGGCATCCAGTTACGGTGTGGGGCTTTCTGGTGATACATCATGCAGAACGGTTTGTTCTTGTCCCGTCCTTCAAGGAATTTAATTGCTTTGTCGGTAATAATATCCGTAGCATATCCTTTTTCTACGATATGTTTTCCGTCTTCCCAGAAATCAGGATCGTAATAGTCACCTTGCTCATGTTGGCCGCTAAGGATACTCCAATGGTCGAAACCTTGCGGTTCGCTGATGAGATGCCATTTGCCAATCATGGCAGTCTGGTATCCGGCTTGCTGAAGGAGTTTGGGGAATGTCTGCTGATCGCCGTTGAATGTACTTGCATTATCGGTAAAACCATTTTCGTGACTGAACTTGCCGGTGAGGATGCAAGCGCGCGAAGGTCCCGAAAGAGCATTGACAGCGTAACAATTATCAAAGCGAATACCTTCATTGGCAATCCGGTCCATATTAGGAGTTTGAATCAAATTTCCTCCATAACAGGACATCGCTTGAGTGGTGTGATCATCCGTCATCATGAAGATAATGTTCGGCTGTCTGACTTCTTCTTTCTTTTGGCTGCTGCAAGAAACGAGACTTAGTGCTGCCAATGGGAGGAGTAGGGTAGAGGAGGTGTAATAGTTTTCCATAATGATAAGAAGCCTCTCCTAAGAAAAGGGGCAGGGAGAGGCTTTGAGGCTTTTTATAGTTTGTATTTTAATGACTGTTTCTTTCCGTTTACTTTCACTTCTACTTCCAGACCGTTTTCATCGAACGCTTTGTTCTTGAATTTAGCGTCAAATTTAGGGGCATCTGCGCTTTTCTTAACCGGGTAGATAACAGTGATGTAACGTACAGCTTCTTCGCCGTCTTTTCTCACGTTGAACGATACATTCATACGTTTGTAGCGTTTGCGATAAGCTGTTGAACACCATCCTGGTTCTTTCTTCATACTCATGCCAGCAGGGCCAAAGCATTGCAGTTTCATATTGCTTCCATTCTCAAACTGTGTCAGGAACGTCATGTCTTCGCGGCTGTTGGCAATTTCTCCTTTCGGCATCTGATAGTGAAGATTGATAGAACCTTTACCGCTACCTGCCATTTCATCTACAATGACAAAGTAAGTGTTATCAACGAAGAAAACAGAACGACGGTGTTTCAGATTCTTGTAACTCGGATTTTCAGTCACTAAAGTCTGGATAGCACCTTCCGGTTGCCATAACTTTGTAACAGATTCTGTTGTCTCGAGATTTTTGTTGTCCAAGGTTACTGTGTTGTGAACACAAGTCTGACGGTGCCAGTTGCGTTGTTCCATTACTTCGCCTTCACCGGCGTATACATACGAACCTGAATCCGGGAACAAATTCTTGCCGTTAAACCAAAGTTCAAATGTACCATTATCCGGCTGACAGTGCCAAAAAGCTTTCGGACCTGCCTTTACTACCATTTGGGTAGCATCCATTCCCCATGAATTACGGAATACAAAGAAGCCTGATTTCAGGAAACCTTTGGACATATAATCCGGCAATGCACCTTCTTTTCCTTCTGTAGCAAAGTATTTGATTGCCTGGTTCTTCGGGAATAGTTTGCTCCATGACTTGTAGTTTTTCACCATTTCTTTCTTTGTTGTCAACTTGGCGTCGCTGAAACATGGATTGGTGTAATCAGGGAAAGAAATGTTTGCATAGAACATAATCATGTTTTCAATGGTATCCAAATAATTTTGAGGGAATTCTTTACGGAATCCGTTGGCATCTGCGATACCTAAAGCTTTACAGAAAATGTTAATAGCTGCCAGATGATAATGTGGATCAAGTTCGAACTGTCCGCCATCTTCGTATACCTGTACGTGAATTTCACGGTTCAGAATGTCGATACCACTTTTTCTCCAAGCCGGAGCATCTTTGAATTCAGGGAAAAAGGCACCTGCATAAATCATGCGTTGAGCTTCAAACAGTAAATGGTTGCCTTGATCCGAGTAATTAGCAAGGATATGTACAGCATGTTTGTAATAGTTCACCAGAAATTCTGTCAGGAAGTCCGGAGTGAAAGAAGGGGAGGGAAGGAATAACTGGAACTGTGAAGTCTGGTCTTGCAGACGATTACTCACTTCCAGAGGACGCCATGCAAAACGTACGTTTTCTACTTCACCTTTGATTTTTCCATCACTTACCAGCTCATATTCTTTCTTGTCCATCTTCACCAACGGATTTTTTTTAATCCAATCGATATACTGGTGTGCCCATTCTTTAGCATATTTCTCGTCACCGGATATGCGATAAGCCTTTCCCATCGGAGTGAACCATTTGTGGCGGTGCAATTGCCAACGGAGTTCATTGTCTTTCACCGGCCAGTATTGCCAGTTGATGTCTTCTCCGTAGTTGTAAGAAGGCTGATAACCTTTATGTACGAAGAATGTATGTTTCAATCCGTCATCTGCCCACTGCTGTTCTTCTTTGCTGATAGTCACTTTGTTCAGATTGATATCCGGAGTTTTTACATTGGTACGTGCACGGTAATAGTCTAATAATGCTTTGGCAGCATCCTCATCTTTACCTTCCTGATGCAAAGCTTTCACTTTTTCCAATCCCGGATAGTCCAGGTTAAGAATTGAAAAGACTTCGCTTTTCAGTTCTTGGGCACTAGCTTTGCCTACAAAACAAGCGATTGCCAGCAGAACGATATACTTTAAAGTTTTATTCATGATATAATTTACGATTTTACGATTTACTATTTACGATTGAGAACACTCTTGCTTTTGTATTATTGGATCATTCTCAACTCTCCATGCTCAACCCTCAACTTCTTCAATTCCATGAATCTCTTCAATGCTTCCAGATAGTAATAGTCAGCATAGTTCAGTGGAGTGTCGATTTCAGAACCGTTGGGCAGTGAGCCGACAGAGTGCATCAGAATGAAACCTTGATTGTCACCCACTTTTGCAAGATATGCGTCGCTTGACAAACTCTTCAGAATCTTTTCCGCATAATCCAGATATTTTTGTCCGTCGGGAACCATTGTGCTTAGTTCGATCAATGCTGAAGCGGTAACAGAAGCGGCAGAAGCGTCACGTGGAGTTTCTTCAGTCACAGGTGCATCATAATCCCAGTAGGGGATAGCATCGTCTGTTTTAACGCGATCCATAATCATATCAGCTACTTTGATAGCGAAGTTCAGGAAAGTACTGTCGTTTGTTTCACGGTAGCAAGCTGTGTAGCCATATACAGCCCATGCTTGACCACGTGCCCATGAAGAATCGTCATTCTTGCCTTGGTGAGTTTGCTTGCGTTCAACAGTTCCGTCGTTGTTGTAGCTTACTACATGCCAGCAAGTATAATCCGGGCGGAAGTGATTGTTCATGGTAGTCATAGCATGCTTGATAGCAATGTCTTTGTATTTATTGTCACCTGTCGCTTTTGCTACATTAAACAGAAGATCGAGGTTCATCATATTGTCGATAATAACCGGGAAGTTCCAGGTTCCGAAATCCCATGAACGGATAGCGCCGATAGAATCGTTGAAACGGCCGCAGAGGTTATCGGCAGTTTCTCTCATCACAGCGGCAATGGTGTCGTTGGGTGAAAGACGTTCTGCGTTGCCATAGCTGCAGTTGACCATGAATCCCAAATCATGCGTACCTTTATAATAGCGTACCGGATTCAGCAGATTTGTATATTGGATGGCTTGAGTTTTCAGTGTATCGTTTCCTGTCAGTTCGTATGCGTACCACAATGAACCGGGGAAGAAACCACTCGTCCAGTCATAAACGTTGCAGAGGCGACGTTTGCCTAGTTGGTCAGCAGCGGGTTGTGCGCGTAGTGAATCTTTGAATGTTAATGAATCTCTTTCCAACTGACGGCAAAGGAAATCCATGTCATAGCCGGTACGGATGGAGCGTGGAAACATTCCCGTACCACTAACCTCTTCAGCAGAAAGTTGTAATTGGGCAGAAGCTACATCCAACCCTTTTTTAATCCAACTGTAGTCTTCCTTTGGGGTTGTCTGGCACGACGCGAGTGCAATACTAACCGAAGCAAAGAGAACAAGTTTCTTTTTCATGTTATTCATTTTAAGTGATTGTTTTTAGAAGTTTTGTAACTGATGCAAAAGTAGTTTAACTATTTTATTTTTAATGATACAAATGTTGAAAAGGACATTGAAACAGAATTTTGACTATTAGTTTTGTTGAAAAAACTATTAATTTTGTCAAGAATACCCTTTTTAAAGGTATATAAGCCCTGTTTCCTGTCATTTGAATGAAATTTTTTTTCTTTCTCCTATATTAAAATGACTCTTTATTATTTGGTCTTTATATTGGATATTTGCAGTTTGTTTGTATGGACTGGTGATATACGCAACTACAGTTTTGCCTTCCTTCCATTCTATATCTACAGTATACCCTCCTCTTGCTTTTAACCCTTTTATGCTTCCTTCTTTCCATGTAAGAGGCAATGCAGGGAGTAAATGAATATTTTCGTTATGACTTTGCAAAAGCATCTCGGCGATACCGGCAGTTGCTCCGAAGTTACCATCAATCTGGAAGGGGAGGGCATTTAATAAATTACGATATAATCCTCCTTGATTTTCTGCTTTTATTTTAGGATTAACATAATTAATCAAATTGGTTAATGCTTCATAAGATTTTGAAGCATCGTATAAACGTGCCCAAAGAGAAACTTTCCATGCCATACTCCAACCTGTTGTCTTATTACCACGGATATCCAATGATTTTCGTGCAGCATTGAATACATCTGGTGTATCATTTGTAATATCGTGTCCTGGATATAATCCCAAAAGGTGTGATACATGACGATGCTGGGGTTCGTTTTCTTCATACTCTTTATCCCATTCCAATAATTGTCCTTTAGTGCCGATCTGGTATTTTTTTAGTTTATTCCTTTTTTGGATTAGTTCAGAACGGAAATTCATGTCAGTCTGAAGTATTTCTGCTGCTTGAATAGTATTCGAAAATAAAGAACGGATAATGGCTATATCCATTGTACTTCCTTCACAAACGGATGCTGGAGTGTTGTCGGGCATGAGATAAGCATTCTCGGGAGAAGTGCTGACTGGGGTTACTAGTTCTCCTTTGCTGTTTTCAACTAACCATTCAGAACAGAAGGTGGCTGCGCCTTTAAGTATCGGGTAGTACTTTTTCAGGAAATCCACGTCTTTTGTAAATAAATAATGTTCCCATATATGAGTGCATAACCATGGTCCGGACATATTCCAAAAGAACCAATATACGAACCCGTCTGACGGATATGCTTCTCGCCAAATTGATATATTGTGATGAATGGCCCAACCATCCAGTCCATACATATCACGTGCAAGATCTTTTCCTTTGTCTGCAATTTCTTCAATTAGGTTGAATAAAGGCTGATGGCATTCTGATAGGTTAGTGACTTCTGCCGGCCAATAGTTCATTTCCAGATTAATATTTAAGGTATATCCCGAATTCCATGGAGGTAAAATTTTATCATTCCATAAACCTTGCAGATTTAAAGGTTGTCCTTCGCCTCGGGAACCGGCTATCATCAAATAACGTCCAAACTGGAATAGCTGCGTGAGCAATTCCTGATCTTCTTTTTCTTTGAATCTCTTTAATCGTTCGTCTGTGGGCATTTTTTTTTGTTGTTGACTTGCTGGAAGACTAAAAGACACACGGTTGAACAAAGATTGATAGTCAATGATGTGTTTCCTTTTTAATTCTATATAGTTTTCTCCTTTGTAGATTTTTCGATAATTTATGATTTCTTGATGCGGATTCTTTCCTTCTCTACTCGGACTTTTACTTGGTCCGTTATAACTGGTAGCAGCATATAGCATGAGTGTAACTTCACTGCAGTTTCGGGCAGTGACCTGATGATTTGAAATAGATAGTTGCCCGTCTTTATGACTTGGAAGGAGACATGCTTCGAAAAATGTTCCTTTTCCATCCATTTCGTCTCCATAAATAACATGCTTTTTTTGTATGATATGCCCTGTTGCATCAAAATATTCTGGATGCAAGCGTTGAGTGTTGAAGCGTTTCATATGCTCTGTGTCTCTCCGTTGGGCATGTGCAGGTGCCTGTCCTTTCAAGTAAACAACTTGTGAATCGGATTCATTGTTTACAGGATGTGGGGAACTCAAATAGGCAGTAAAACTCAAAACCGGCTTGGAAGCCTTTAAATGTATAATAATAGCTTGTGCCGGATAAGATGCAAAGACTTCTCTGCTTATCTTTACGCCATTCTGTTTATAAAAAGTTGTAACAACTGCGTTTTCCATATCCAGTGAATGGATATAATCTGTCACAGCTTCTTTGGAATCAAAGTCGATATATAAATCTCCGAAAGGTTGATAAGCTTCATTGAGTCTGCCAATCCATTTATTTTGTATGATATCTCCAGCTTCTGTATTTTTCCCCTCATTAAGCAATTGTTGTATATGGGTGAGATCAGGTACTATATTTATGTTTTTAGGGGTTTCTGGTTCTCCGCTATAAAGAGTATTCTCATTGAATTGTATTCTCTCTTTTCGGGGATCTCCAAAAACCATGGCTCCCATTCGTCCGTTTCCTACTGGCAATGCCTCTTCCCATACTTTTGCAGGAGATTTATACCAAAGTGTCAGGTTACTTTGGGCATTAGAAACTGTTATGCAAAGAGATATAGTAAATAATACTATTAGTCTGGTCTTCATAAATTAATTATCAGTTTGGTGTAATAAAAGCGTGTAATTTTCTCCTCGGATAGTAGAAATGGTTATATATGTTTTATTCTTTTCTTTATCTAGGGATACTTTTATTGTTTTTTGAGGACATTCTACATTGTATAGCCCGTTGACAGTCAGTTGTGTATCATAAGGCTTTTCTTGTTGTATAACGTCTTCTTCCGTCAGTAGCCCCATATGTGGACGAGATGCTCTTCTCATATCCGGTTCGCAAATAGAGAGTTTGAATGAATTATTTATTTGTTTTTCCTGTATATAAGCAAGAGGAATATTTACTTGAGAAACTAGTTGATTTTCATACTTCTTCCGTGCATTAAAAAGAGCACCACATGTGATTCCTTGCGTTTTATGGGTAACGATGTGCGCATCATTATCTTGGGCTATTATTTCTATTGGACTATAGTTGGACAATAGTTGACGGGCTAATGCTTTATTTTTGCTTTTAAGTATATAATATTGATATTGTGCTGACTCCGGTGTATTTCCGTGTTCTATGTAAGCTCGCGTATGAGAGCCTTCACAGAGAGTTTGCACTGTTCCTCCTTTTACTGCGTACATAAGTGAGGGATCCGTCAGAATATATCCTTCTGGTATTTTTTCTTCGCTGGTGTTACTGTTGAACGACTGAAACAGAGTAGTGACCGTTTGATATCTTTTATCTTTAGTTTGAATGTCCGAACCTAGGCAAAGCAAAAAATCCTCGAATACAAATACTGATTTGTTGGCACGGAATGATTGATCGTATGTGATATCGTGCATTCTGAAAGAGAACATGGCATTCTTTTCGGAAGCATGTACGCCCGTTAGGAATGTTTCATCTGAGAAGTTACGATGCCCTGAACTTGAACCGCCTTTATCTTGTAATATTTTATCTGGCAGAACTTTGGTCGTAGCTCCCGGAATATAATTCCAGTCGAAGTTAATTTCTTGTGGATTGAAAGATTTGTGTTTGTTTTTTAGGTCAAAATATTCTATCTGACCATATGACAGATAGCGTCCTTTTGTGTTTTCTGTGGCGGAAGATTCGAAATCCCATATATAGCGGCTGAATCCTTTTATGTTGAAATGAAGCAAACTATCTTTGGCAACTAATAGCCCGGAGTAAGGCATAAACAGAGAACCGGCAACGGCTTTCTCTTTGGGAGTAGATATTGATGCCAGTTTGGTTAACAATTCTATTTCACCTATAGTGCTGGTATATGCCAAATTTGAGTTTACATTACGTATATATTTTGTTATGGCTTGTTGGTATTCTTCGGTTTCTATTATTCGTTTAAATGCTGCAGTCAACTCTTTGTCCGGTTCTTTTTTTGATAAAGCTACATAGGCAAATGCGGGTAGTAGTGTTTCCAATATCTGTTGACCATTAGGAAAACGTCCGACAGTTCCGGCTGGTATATTTAGTCCGGCGCAAAAAAAACGGAATGTCAATAATCCTCGTTTTAAATTATATATGCTTGTTTCAGATAGGGCATAAGGAGTATCATGTAGTAAGTAAGCAATTAGTGACCCTGCATACAATGCATGCGGGTAGTAGGCACTGTGATAGGGTCCCCTGTGGTGATAACCGGAGAAGTCAGCTTTGAATGTACCGAAAAAGCCAGGTGCTATGCTTAAAGCATTGTCCATATAGTTTTTAAAAGCTGTTAGTGCGACTTGCTGTTCTTGTTTGTCTTTTACTGATAATGCATATATAAGTTTAGGAATGGCTAGTGCGCGTAAATTATCTGCTACTTCTCCTGCATGTTCAGGAGTTTGATAACAGATGCCGAACATTGTAAACCAATATAGTGCCTGGAGTTCGCGTTCGAATATATCATGAGGAAGCTGTTCTTTTAATAAAAAGAATGAGTGGAAATAGCCAGAACTACGGAGTTTCTCAAAACACAATGTTCCCATTCCGCTACCATCTGCCCATCCTTGGTCATTGAACCAGTCGTAAATGTAAAGGACTTTTTTCAAGCTTTGCTCGTTATTGTTTTTGCGATAGTCTAAAGACAGAGGGAGCAATATTTTTTCATTGACGGTTTTGAATTTAGTGGTCGGTTGTCCTTCTATTATATCGGGAGCACTCATTGGAAATAGTGGTTCTCCTTTAGGTGTATTATCTTTGTTATATTGTATTTTTATTTTTTCAGCAGCCGTCAGCCCGTTGTGGATAAAAATATTTTCATTATCTTTTCTTATTATTTCCCATTTTCCGGTTGCTTGTTGATTGCTTCCAAGGTACCATGCAGTCAATCTGTCTGTGATGTTTTTTATCTGTATGTCGGTGGCGGAAATAACTTTATCAGTTTGTGGTTTGGTATTTCTGTATCCGATAAAATCGGGAATCAGACTATGATCTGTTCGGTTTACTTTATATTGTGCATCCGACATGTTTTGCCATGAAACTCTCGGAGTAAATTCTAGTAAGTCAATGTATGTGACTCCTTTGGAAGTATGTTGAGGAAAGTGTAGTTCCACAGTGCTGATAGTACTTTTTGCCGACATATTCATGTCATTTTGAAATTTAGCCCAAATGCATCTCCATCCTTTGAAATTGAGTAAAAAGGGAAGTTGGCATACCTCTTTTCCTTTGCTATCTTTAAAAAAGAAAATCATGGGTTCTTCTGTTGGAGACTCATTGTAAATCCACGTGCTGATACCACCATTTCTAGATTTGCAAGCTTCTGATAGTCCGTTTGGTGTGGTTAGAGTGAGAACGGCTCCTTGTTCCCATTTGATTTGTAGCGATTGCTTACCTGCTTTATACTTGTCTCCTGTAGCATTAATGGCTCCTTTATCTATTTTCCAATTGTCAGGTACTTTACTATTCTCGAATGAATAAGTTTGCGGGAATACGGATGTGGTGGTGAGGAATGTTAGGAGAAGAGCGAGGATTCGTGTATTCTTTATCATGATATATAAGCTTTAGGATAATAAAAGCGTTTCAATAAGAAAAATCTTTTATTGAAACGCTTTTATATTATTTTATTTTAGTTATTTCCATCCTAGATTCTGCTCAAACTGAGTACATATATCCATTTCTTGTTGTGGTATCGGCAGCAATTCGTTTTTATTCTTCTTTGTATAATCAACGCAGACATAGAATCCGTCTCCACCGCTATACCAGTTTACTAAGTCTTGAGCTGTTTGTCTGATACTTTCGTAATAGATTCCCCAGCGAACCAAATCTTGGCGACGGTGCCCTTCGAATGCCAGTTCATATGCACGTTCATTGCGTACAGCCGATTGGAAATCTTCGTAAGACATACCAGTGGATAAGTCTGAGTTTTTGTTATCAGTTTCTACCGGAAGCCCGAATCCACGTCTGCGTACCATATTGATAGCTCTGTAGGCCTCGTCTGTCGGTCCTTGTTTCCATTCATTCAAAGCTTCTGCATACAAAAGCAGTACATCAGCATAACGTAATATATACCAGTTAATATTAGAAAGGTTGGCATCAATAAGATAATTAGCGCTACTTACATAATCTTCGGTGTCCCATTTTCTAGGACATACATTATCAATATATGATTTTTTTAATCCATCTTTTGCGTCATCCAAAATAGCATCTTCAATATTACCACTACTATTGATTACAATTTTTACTCCATTTTCACCAGTATCGGTAGCTTTGCCATATTTGTAATCGGCAAAAGATAGTCCCCATCTTCTATCGCTTTGGCGGTCTTTCCAGTCACGCAGGAAGGTAGGTATAACGCGCCAGTTACCTGCATTTCGGACACTTCTGATTCCACTAGCTTGTACTCCATTCCATTTACCGATACGTCCGCAAGGGTCGTTAGCAGATACTCCTGTTACTGTCGGAGCATAGAAACTTACTTCAATTAGACTTTCAGCTTCGTCCCAAATGCCGTTACAAGTGTTTTTCCATAATTGTTCGTAATCATTAAGCAAATGATGTTTGCCGGATTCAACCAAAATTTTAGCGGTTTTTGCAGCGTCTTCCCATTTACTAGTATCATGAACTGGATAACCTGCCCAAGTGGCATATACTTTACTTAACAAACCGAGAGCTGCCCCTTTGGAGAAACGGAAGCTATTATCCGTACGTATATTGTCATCTATGGCGTATGGTAAATTCTCAATGGCATATTTCAAATCTGTTTCTATAAACTTATATACATCTACTGGATCTGCTTGGGTGAAAGTAGATGGATGTAGATGTGACTGGGCTGTGTTGGTAATTAGTGCTACATTACCAAACCAACGTACTAATTCAAAATAGTACAACGCACGAAGGCAGCGTGCTTCAGCCATGTAGATGGCAGCCGGTTTATAATTTTTTTCATCATAATCACCTATTCTTTGTTGTAGTGTCTCGATGAAGTTGTTTGCGTCATAAATGGCACTATACAAATTAGCCCAAGTAGTTGCTATTTCGGTTTGAGAGCTGGTATAAGCATTTGAGGGAATAAGGCGAAGACCGTCAGTACTATTCCCTTGCACTTTTGCAATGTCACTGGGGATTGTGAAATACATTGATAAATGGAAACCATATATGCCATCTTTTACCATATTGCGATATACACCCAAAAGAACATTTTCGGCTTCCTTCGCATTTTTCATATAGTTTGTTTTTTCAATTTCTGTATAACTGGTTTCATCCAGTGAGCAAGATGAAACAGTAATAGCACAAGCTAATGTGTATAAATAGTATTTAAAATTTTTCATTGTCTTTTTTGTTTAGAATTGAACTTCTACACCAAATGTAAATACTCTACTTTTTGGATAAGCACCCCAGTCGAATCCTGGCATGAGCGGGCTGCTTTTCATATTCACTTCCGGATCATAACCACTATATTTAGTCAGGCAGAATAAATTCTGGGCCGTACCATACACACGTAGGCGGTTGATATATGCTTTCTTGGTCCACTTGTTGGGAAGTGTATATCCTAAAGTTACATTTTTTAAGCGGAGGAACGAACCGTCTTCAACAAAGCGTGAGTATAATTCATACTTCACATACCCTTTCGCAGAAGGCACGCGATTAGAAGCGTTTGTCGGAGTCCACCGGTCGGCAACTTCAGCCAATTGGTTACTGCGTTCGTCTTGCGATTGTGTATTAAACATACGTGTCGCATTATAAACGTCATTGCCATACTGGAACTGGAACATGAAACTAAAATCAATATTTTTATAATTGAAAGTGTTGGTGATACCTCC
>OKTD01000653.1_pt1 | contig 13428 bp, 10 predicted proteins | sample 1606161 | NCBI WGS metagenome assembly OKTD01 (sample SAMEA3879527, study PRJEB24766) | human gut metagenome | biome: human-associated habitat; feature: feces | place: USA | collected 1985/1987 | reverse complement strand
ATAAATTACACTCTTTTCGTAACTTCTCGCTGCAAATATACGAATTATTTTGTTACTCCAAGTAAATTTTCTATTTTTGTGTTCGATAACGGTTAATAAAACTAAAACGAGATTTACGCCTATTAGCTTTAAAATCAATACGATATAGGTATAAATACAGAAAGTAATAATTTTATATACTTAAAACACAGTAATAATGAAGAACTTCATGGACGAAAACTTCTTGCTGCAAACAGAAACCGCGCAAAAGTTGTATCACGAGCATGCGGCTAAAATGCCGATTATTGACTACCACTGTCATTTAATTCCTCAAATGGTAGCTGACGACTACAAGTTTAAATCACTGACTGAAATCTGGTTAGGCGGTGACCACTACAAATGGCGTGCAATGCGTACAAACGGCGTAGATGAACGTTTCTGCACAGGAAAAGATACCACAGACTGGGAAAAATTCGAAAAATGGGCGGAAACAGTTCCTTATACTTTCCGCAATCCACTGTACCACTGGACTCACCTCGAATTGAAAACTGCATTTGGTATCAATAAAATATTGAATCCGCAAACAGCACGCGAAATTTACGATGAATGTAACGAAAAGCTGTCTCAACCTGAATATTCAGCTCGTGGAATGATGCGTCGCTATCACGTAGAGGTAGTTTGTACTACGGATGATCCTATCGATTCACTGGAATATCACATCAAAACACGTGAAAGCGGATTTGAAATCAAGATGTTGCCAACTTGGCGTCCTGATAAGGCTATGGCTGTAGAAGTCCCTGCTGATTTCCGTAGTTATGTAGAAAAGCTGGCAGAAGTTAGCGATGTTACTATCTCCAATTTCGATGATATGATCGCTGCTTTGCGCAAACGTCACGACTTCTTCGCAGAACAAGGTTGCCGTCTGTCTGACCATGGTATTGAAGAATTCTATGCAGAAGATTATACCGATGCTGAAATCAAGGCTATATTTAATAAGGTATATGGCGGCACAGAATTGACCAAAGAAGAAATTCTGAAATTCAAATCAGCCATGCTTGTTATCTTCGGTGAAATGGACTGGGAAAAAGGATGGACTCAACAGTTCCACTACGGCGCTATCCGCAATAACAACACCAAGATGTTCAAATTACTGGGCGCTGACACCGGTTTCGACTCTATCGGTGAATTCACCACAGCCAAAGCAATGGCTAAATTCCTTGACCGCCTGAATACCAATGGCAAATTGACTAAAACAATCCTTTATAACCTGAACCCATGCGCAAATGAAGTGATTGCAACTATGTTGGGCAACTTCCAAGATGGTTCTATCCCGGGAAAAATTCAGTTTGGTTCGGGATGGTGGTTCCTCGACCAAAAGGATGGTATGGAAAAACAAATGAACGCCTTGTCTGTGCTTGGTCTCCTAAGCCGCTTTGTAGGTATGTTGACAGACTCTCGTTCTTTCCTATCCTACCCGCGTCATGAATATTTCCGCCGTACATTATGTAACTTGGTAGGACGCGACGTAGAGAACGGAGAAATCCCTGCATCTGAAATGGAACGCGTAAACCAAATGATTGAAGATATCAGCTACAACAATGCTAAGAACTTCTTCAAGTTCTAACGGATTAGTAGTTACACTATAAAAAAGCCGCTACCAAATCGAATATGCTTTGAGTAGCGGTATTTTTATGTTCTATTATTACCATTCATCCAACTCCACAACTTAGGGCTTATCTTATGCATTAACAGTAGATTCACAACACAAACCACAACGCCGACAAATCCCCAAAGCAATGTTTCATTCAGCGTATAATAGTCTTTAACCTGAATAAACACCCAAATACAATACGGTAAACATAATACCGACGTAACAATAACAGGTATATACTTTCTTATCACCAAAAACTGAATGATATGCACTATCAGGTGCAAACCAAAGGCAATCAAACAACAATACCAAGCCGTCAAATCATTCATGCAGATTGACATAACCGTACAGGCTGATATAATTATAAACTCTTCCAATACCGTCAAGGCAAAAACCGGCGCATTACTCAAAGAATCTACTTTATCTTTCATAAAAGGGAAGCGCATGTACAACATAGCCTTGTTCTTATCCAACCATGTCGGAAGCATTATTATCTCTTCAAATTCATGAATCATGAATACGGGTCAGTCCGAAAACCCTGTGGATATGTTAAATTCACACTGTCAGTTTGCATAATCTAAACATAAAGAATGGTATATCTCCTACTCCCCTAAACTGTGCTCTGAACGCTTTAATTTTTGCATTGAATGATTCTGCAAATGCATTCGTTTCCCTGCTAACGAAATAGTTTAGTATTGTTTCATAATAGTTCTGCATGGTATTTGTTACGGTTCTGAAACATCCGTATCCAAGCTTTTCTATTTTATTGTACCACAAGGCAAGCTTTCCACGTGCCACATCCTTGTCATAGTGCTTATTATATATATTGGTCAACTCTATAGCCAAGTCGTAAACTGATTTCAGTTCCGGATAATGGTCGAATATGATTTCCGCACGTATTCTTTGGGATTCAGTCCATTTACTATAATGCTTGACAAGTACATGTTTAGCCCTTGCCAACAGCTGCTTACGGGTATCACCATTGGTATATCGAAACGGGACATACTCTATATTTTGTTCTTTGCACCGCTGAATTTCATCGTTCTCTAAATCCCGTGCCATCCAGCGATAAGTAATCCTGAGCTCATCAATTGCCTCATAAAAGAGCTTCTGGACATGAAACCGGTCATTGGTCATCGTGGCATTGGGAAAACCCGTTCGGACAATCCGCATCATGGTCGGTGAAAGATCCAAAGTGACCTCTTTGACTGTCTTACGCTTGGAGAGATGAATCATTTCAAGCACCTTTATGACGTCTTCAGACTTCGTGCCACGTATCATGGCCACAAGAGTACCTCTGCCACCATGTCCCGCACGGTTAGTGACAACAGTATATAATTCTCCGCAACTTAAAGAAGTCTCGTCAATACAAAGGCTGGGACCTATGTTCTGTTTGAACAGGACATATTCTGTGGCATGATCTAACTGATCCCACTGTCTGTATGCGCTGATAAACTCCTTGTACTGGGAAGTTAACTGTTTACCGTTTACCCCATAAGCATCTGCTATGGAGCTTATGCTGGCCGCGGTAGTTTCAATCTTCTTCTTTTAAAAAAGCAACGAACTCAGGAGTGAGTTTCGTTCCTTCGGCAGTTAGATCATCGTAGGTATAAGAAAACGTTTCCCCGGTAGCTTTGTCATACCAGCGACGACGTCTTACGTGGAGATAAACAGGTTTGCCACGCAAAGGAAAGTCCTGAATAACTTTCTCATCGGTAAAACCATGGGAGATCACGGTTCCGCTCTTATAGTCAGAACGTTCCAGGTAGTGTTTTTCGTCAAGCCAAACTTCAATTTTATCAGAGCCGTCATGCCAACCGGAGATATCGAAATACTCCATTAAAACTTCGGGAAAGATGACTCGTAGTAACTTATCTAGATTGCGATTAGAATTCATTGGATTGTTATTTTTTTAATCTTCCGCAAAGATAGTTCACTTGCGCGTATTAACATAACATATCCACAGGGTTTTCGGACTGACCCCATAATAGGTCACTGGAAGTTTTAAAAAAACAGTTCCTCGGTGGCAAATTCGGTGACACGAATGCACGTTGATAGTCCGAAAAACGCTAATCTAATGAAAAGCCGTGAAGTTGATTGATAAAGAATAAATCCTTAAACTGGCTGTCGTCTTGTTTAGTAGAAAAGAAAAACAGGTTTTATAGCTCAAGTGAGTATAAAACCTGTTTCTAATTTTTCTAAATCGGGCAGAACTCTTATTCTTCTGCTTTTATTGATTCATCGATTACTTTGATCTTTTGTAATACCAGTTCCAAGTCTGCTTTCAACTTATCTACCTTGCGGTTCAATTCAGTCAGCAGGCTGCTGCCTTTCTTAGAAGTAGAAGTCAGGAAGCCCAGATTGTTCTCATAAGTCTGAAGCTCATTCTTCATATTCTCATAAGTGCGTACCAGCTTTTCACGTTCTCTGTACAGAGATTGAGTACCGCTTCCCTGGATATTGCTGATATTCGAACGGAAGTTACTTAACTTCTTGTTGGAAGCATTGATGTTAAAGCGGTCGAATAGCTGATCGATGATTCCGTGATACTGCTTGTATAACTTATCTTTTTCTTTGAACGGTACATGACCGATAGAGTTCCACTCTTTCATTAAATCCCGAACCAAGGTACTTGCTTCTTCGGTATCCATGCTTTCATCAATAGCGGATAACTTCTCGATCAACGCTTTCTTCTTTTCCATATTCTCTGTTTCTACAGAACGTTGTGAAGAAGTAGCTTTGTTCTTTTGTTCGAAGAAGTAGTCGCAAGCTGTGATAAACCGTTTCCAGATTGCATCCGAGTGTTTTTTGGCAACCGGTCCGATGGTCTTCCATTCTTTTTGAAGTTTGGTCAGTGCATCGGCAGTTACTTTCCAGTCTGTACTATCTTTCAAGGCTTCCGCTTTTTCGCAGAGCGCTTTCTTCTTTTCCAGATTCTCGTTCATTCCTTCTTTCAGGCTCTTGAAGAATTCTCCTTTCTTCTTGAAGAAATCATCGCAGGCATGGCGGAAACGCTCGAAGATCTTCACATTCATCTTCTGGGGCGCAAAACCGATAGTTTTCCATTTGTTTTGCAAGGCAATCACTTCCTGGGTCTTGTTTTCCCAGGCAGAGAATGTTTTCAGTTCATCATACTCAATCGCTTCAACGATTTCGCAGATGACGGTTTTTTGATCCAAATTATGCTGTTCGGCTTCTTTCAACGATTCGAAGTGCTGCTGATGGCGGCGGTTGACAGCGGTAGAAGCTGCTTTAAACCGATTCCAGATTTCATCACGCAGTTCTTTGGCTACCGGACCTGTATCGCGGAACTCCTGATGCAACTTCTGAAGTTGGTGGAAAGCGGAAACAACATCTTCCTCGTCAGCCAACTTTTCGGCAGCTTCGCAGAGATGTGTTTTGATTTCCAGATTCTTTTTGAAGTCATATTCGCGGAATTCATTGTTCAGTTTCAATAAATCGTAGAACTTCTCTACATATAATTGATAGTTTTTCCAAAGTTCATTCACTTTACCTTGCGGCACCAGTTTCGTATCATTCCATTGCTGTTGCAGCTTCTTGAACTCTGTATAAGATTTGTTGGCGTCATCTCCGGATTCCACCAATTCTTTCAGTTCTTCAATAATGGAAAGTTTCACTTGCAGGTTTTCTTCCTTTTGGCGTTCCAGCTCGGCAACCTGTTTGCTGCGTTTTTCCTTGATAACCCCCATCAGACGTTTGAATTCTTCTTCCGTCGGGTCCTCTTCGGCAACAAAATCTTCAATGTTTCCACCGTTGTCTGTAAACTGTACCTTAGCAGCTTCCAACTCGGCATTATGTAACTTGTAGAATGATTGTTTTAGGTTGTCAATTTCCTGCTTGTTCGCATTTTCCGAGTCTTGCGCAAGCTCTTTCAATCGGTTCAGTACGTCTTCCTTTGTGGCAGGTTTAGGTGCTGCTTCAGTCTGAACTTCGGCAGTAACTTCTTCAGTAACTTTTTCGGTACCTTCTTCAGCCGGAGTCTCTGTAATGGCTTCAGAAACCTCGACTGTTTTCTTTTCTTCTTCTAATTCCCCTTGGTTCAAGGGTTGATTAGTGTCATGAGCGTCCATCATTGTATATTAGTTTTGGGTCACAAATTAATGAAATAAAACGATTACTTCATACTATTTTGCTTATTTTTTTTTGTTTATCGTGTTTTTATGACAATAAAACGGTTATTCCCATGTACAACATCATTCCGATGATGTCATTTGTAATGGCTATAAACGGACCTGTTGCAATGGCTGGATCGATTTTGAACTTCTCCAATGTCATCGGTACCAGTGTCCCGAAAATAGAAGCGAACATTACCACGGCAAACAGGCTGATGGATACGGAATAGGTGACCGTAGCCGTTGCGCCGAACCTGATAAAGTTGTAGGTGTATACTAATAAGGAGATAATAGTGGCATTAATTAAAGCTACTACCGATTCCTTGGTAATCTGCTTGAACGTGTTTTTAGCGTCCAGCGAGCTGTTTGCCAAACCTTGTACGATGATTGCCGAAGATTGTGTTCCGACATTTCCTCCTGTACCACCGATTAGCGGGATGTACAGTGCCATTTCGGGATGGGCAGCAAAGGTGGAGTCGAAATTACCCAATATCATAGAGTTGCCGATTCCGCCGATCATACCGATTAATAGCCAGGGGAGGCGGGCGGTGGTCTGTCTCAATACATTATCGTCTGTTTCTACGTCCTGCGAAAGACCGGATGCCAACTGATAGTCACGTTCCGACTGCTCACGGACTTCATCCATGACGTCGTCGACGGTGATTTGTCCCACAAGCCGACCGATACTGTCGACAACGGGGATAGCCACCAAGTCATACTTCTCAATCGCCTGTACTACCTCGTCAATGGGAGTATCTACGTGTACCGAAATCGGATCTTTCTGCATCACGTGTTTCACTTTGGATACAGAAGGGGAAGTAATCATCTTTTTGAGCGGGAAGATACCTCGCAGACGTTCGTCATCGTCAATGACATATACGTAATAGATTTCGTCCAGCTCTTCCGCCTGTTGCCGCATCTCTTTCAGACATTCGGGCATACTCCAGTTTTCGTTGACGAGTACCATTTCCGTACCCATCAAACCACCGGCGGTATTTTCGTCGTATTTCAACAAGTCGACGATGTCTCCTGCCTGTTCGATGTCCTCGATGTGCGAAAGAACCTCTTCCTGCTTGTCTTCATCGAGTTCACGCATCAGGTCTACGGCATCATCCGTGTCCATGTAGTCAACGAAACGTTTGGCGATTGTCTCCGAAGGAAGCATTTCGAGCAGCTCTTTACGAGCATCTTCGTCCATTTCGACAAGCACGTCGGCAGCAATTTCGTTATCGAGCAGGCGATAGACGAACTTAGCCTCTTCCGCATTCAGGTCATTGCACAATTCGGCGATGTCGGCCGGATGGAGGTCGATGAGAAGACCTTTTACCTTGTCGGCGTCTTTTTGCTCAATAAGGTGTTTAACGTTGTCAATGTATTCCTCGTTCATCGTTGTCAATTACAAATTACGAATTACAAAATCCAGTTCTCTGCTCACTGTTGCCCGCCAATTATTGGGCGTTGCCGGCTGTCTTTAGTGCTTCTTCCACTTTATTGGTCAGATCGATAAATTCGGCTACCGATAGTTGTTCCGGGCGTTTATTAAATAAGATGTCCTCCGTGAGCGGACAATCTTTGCCTAAAATAGGTTTGATGGAGTTGCGCAATGTTTTCCGTCGCTGGTTGAAGGTCGTTTTCACTACTTGCTTGAACAGTTTTTCGTCGCATCCCAACTCTTTAGTCTCGTTGCGTGTCATACGGATAACAGCGCTTTTCACTTTGGGAGGCGGATTGAACACGTGTTCGCTGACAGTGAACAAATATTCCACTTTATACCATGCCTGTATCAATACGCTAAGGATACCGTATGTCTTGCTGCCCGGTCCGGCTGCAATACGTTCGGCTACCTCTTTTTGAATCATTCCCGTGCAACAAGGGACGATATCTTTGTTGTCCAGCATCTTGAAAAAGATTTGGCTGGAAATATTATAGGGGTAATTACCAGTCAGTACGAAAGGCTTCCCGTCGAACAACCGGTGAAGATTCATTTTCAAGAAGTCATCCTCAATGATGTGGTCTTCCAGTGACGGATAGGCTTCGCGAAGATAAGCAACCGACTCATAGTCAACTTCTACGACCTTTACCAATCGGTCTTTCTTTACTAGAAACTGGGTCAATACTCCCATACCCGGCCCCACCTCTAAAATAGGCAGTTCGGGGAAGGTATCGACTGTATCGGCAATATCTTGCGCAACTTTCAGATCTTTCAGAAAGTGTTGTCCGAGAAACTTTTTAGGCTTTACTAATTTCATTTACCAACTAAATAATTACTTTTGCAGCTGACAAAGGTAATTCTTTTAAATGAAGAACGTACCACTATTTATTAAAAAATAAATGATGTGTCAGCGAAGCTAATGAAGAATTAAGGATGAAGAAACTATTAAAAAAGACGCTGAAACTGATGTTACCGGTTGTTTTAGGCGGCTTTATCTTATTCTGGGTATATCGCGACTTTGATTTTACAAAAGCGGGCGATGTGTTGTTACACGGTACAAATTGGTGGTGGATGCTCTTCTCGTTATTGTTCGGAGTGTTTGCACAAGTCTTTCGTGGTTGGCGGTGGAGACAAACATTGGAACCGTTGGACGCTTTCCCGAAAAAGAGCGATTGCGTGAATGCTATCTTCATTTCATACGCTGCCAGTCTGGTGGTTCCCCGGATCGGGGAGGTGAGCCGTTGCGGAGTGTTGGCGAAATATGATAATGTCTCGTTTGCCAAGTCGTTGGGAACAGTCGTTACGGAGCGGTTGGTCGATACGTTGACTATTCTCCTCATCACAGGCATCACTGTATTGCTCCAATTACCGATATTCGTCACTTTCCTTCAGCAGACCGGAACGAAAATCCCTTCATTAGTCCACTTGTTGACTTCAGTGTGGTTTTATATCATTCTGTTTTGTTTTATTGGTGTGGTGATACTTCTTTATTATTTAAGAAAAACGTTGTTCTTCTATGAACGGGTGAAAGGATTTGTATTGAATATATGGGAAGGAATTATGTCTTTAAAAGGCGTGCGCAACATTCCCCTCTTTATTTTTTATACACTGGCTATTTGGGCTTGTTACTTTCTCCATTTCTATTTTACATTCTATTGCTTTGCCTTTACGGCACATTTGGGTATCCTTGCGGCATTGGTCATGTTTGTTGGCGGCACGTTTGCCGTAATTGTGCCTACCCCTAACGGAGCGGGACCCTGGCATTTTGCCATCATTTCTATGATGATGCTTTATGGAGTAAACGTGACGGATGCCGGAATATTTGCCCTGATTGTACACGGTATTCAAACCTTTTTGGTTGTTTTATTGGGTGTGTACGGCTTGGCTGCTCTGCCGTTCACCAATAGACATCGGGCGTAAATTTTTAGCTAAAAGTGTATATTCTTACATGTTTTTGCCAACCTCCTTTGTCATCTGAAAACTTTTCCATAACTTGGCACTGTTTAATTATCAGATTTAAAATAGTTTTAAAATATTTATTATGAGTACCATTCTTTCTTTAGCTCCACAGAATGTGTGGAAGCATTTTTATTCGTTGACACAGATTCCCCGTCCGTCAGGACACATGGAAAAGATTACAGCATTTCTTTTAGGTTTCGGAAAAGAGCTGGGGCTGGAGTCTTTTGTAGACGAAGCAGGTAACGTAATTATCCGTAAACCGGCAACTCCGGGAATGGAAAACCGGAAAGGTGTGATTCTTCAGGCGCACATGGATATGGTTCCGCAGAAGAACAACGATACTGTACACGATTTTGAAAAAGATCCGATTGAAACTTATATAGACGGTGACTGGGTAAAAGCAAAAGGCACTACTCTGGGCGCAGACAACGGACTGGGTGTAGCTGCTATTATGGCCGTGTTGGAAGCAAAAGACCTGAAACACGGTCCTTTGGAAGCTCTTATCACGAAAGACGAAGAAACCGGCATGTACGGTGCATTCGGCTTGAAGCCGGGTACACTGAACGGAGAGATTCTTTTGAATCTGGACTCGGAAGATGAAGGCGAATTGTATATTGGTTGTGCCGGAGGTATGGATGTAACTGCAACTTTGGAATATAAAGAAGTAGCTCCCGAAGCAGGAGATATTGCAGTGAAAGTTACATTGAAAGGATTACGTGGCGGACATTCGGGATTGGAAATCAATGAAGGACGTGCCAATGCTAATAAGTTGCTGGTTCGTTTCGTTCGTGAAGCGGTTGCCAGCTATGAAGCCCGTTTGGCTAGCTGGGAAGGTGGTAATATGCGTAATGCTATCCCCCGCGAAGCACATGCGGTATTGGTGTTCAATCCTGAGGATATGGACGGTTTGGAAGATTATATGAAGGAATACGAGGCACAACTGAATGACGAATATGCTCCGATTGAAAGTGGTATTACCCTGAGTATAGAAGAGGTAACTCTACCCACTGCCGTTGTTCCTTCAGAAATTCAGGATAATATGATTAACGTGTTGATGGCTTGCCAGAATGGTGTGATGCGTATGATTCCTACTGTTCCCGATACTGTAGAAACTTCCTCCAATTTGGCTATCGTAATCATTGCAGACGGTAAGGCCGAAGTTCGTATTTTGGCGCGTAGTTCTTGCGATACGATGAAGGATTTCCTGGCAGACAGCCTGACAGCTTGTTTCGCTATGGCAGGTATGAAGGTGGAATTGAGTGGTGGCTATTCCGGATGGCAGCCTAATGTGGATTCTCCTATACTGCATGCCATGAAGCTGTCCTATAAGCAGCAGTTTGGTGTGGAACCTGCCGTGAAGGTTATTCACGCAGGTCTGGAATGCGGTATTATTGGTGCCAATTGTCCAGGACTCGATATGATTTCTTTCGGTCCCACTTTGCGTTCTCCGCATTCACCGGACGAGCGTGCGTTAATTCCTACTGTTTCCAAGTTCTATGATTTCTTGGTGGCTACATTGGAGCAGACTCCTGAAAAGTAGAGAATACTTTATGTAATGAATAGGGGCAGGGTGCTTTATTAAGTATCCTGCCTTTTTTGTCTGTGACAGTTTGTCCTCTTTCTGCCAGAATGTCCCAGACTTATTACAATGGTATGTCAATATCCTTGCACTTTCTCCCTAAAAATTGACCTAAGTCAAGAAATATGTTATAAAACATGTTTTCTATCCGTTTTTTGCTTGTTATCTTGAACAAAGGCTCTATTTTTGTGTTGTAAAACATGAAAACAATAGAAAACTAGTAGATTTTTTAAGGATAACAAGATTGATTTTAGGAGGATAACAAAATGAAAATGTTAAAGAGTTTTTTTAAGCATGTCGGCGAAGCCGATAAGAACATTTGGGGTTACGTAATGCTTTAAGCATTCCCCCCCCTTCGTGAAGTATTGAATTTTAGTTTTCAGGTATTAGTTTAATTTTTTAAGATTATGAAAAAGAAGATTGCAAATTCATTTAAGCACATTCTTACCGCAGCTGGTAAGAATTGGATGGAGGCAATGAGATATTATAGCCTCCAAATGTGAGTACACTAACATTTAAGTATAGCACAAGGGATATGTTTGCAAACATATCCCTTGTTTTTTTGTAGGAGTAGAATAAGATTTTTTATGTCCAAAAGTACATTTGTTTGAACTTTATTCACTTCCTTTGTTATTAATACAAAGACTAACAAACGAATAATTATGAGAGTAATTCAAAGAATTTGTAGCATATTGTTACTGCTGGTTACATTTGGGGCTTCGGCATTGTATGCGCAGACGTACGATAAGTTGTGGAAGCAGGTGGAGCAGGCTCAAAAGAAAAGCCTGCCTCAAACAGTGATAAAACTGGCTGATGAAATCTATCGGAAAGGTCGGCAAGAGCAGAATGCTCCGCAAATGTTGAAAGCCTACATTTGTAGGGAGACTTATCAAGAGGGGCTGACTCCGGACAGCCTTTACTCCAGTCTGAAATATATGGAATCTTGGGCACAATCGGAGAGGAATCCGGTGAACAAGGCTATTCTACACTCTTTGTTGGCATATGAATATGCTGACTTGATGCGGAAGAATCGCCGTGTCTTGCTGTCACGTACTTTACTGACTGTTGACGAGGTTCCAGCAGATATCCGTGAGTGGAGTATCAGCCAGTTTGTGGATAAAATAGATAGGTGTAACCGTGCATCCTTGCAGGATTCCATCCGCTTGCTCAATACATCTGCAGAACAATATGTGCCTTTTGTGGTGTTGGAAGACGGTAGCCGGTTCTATGGGCACGATATGTACCATCTATTGGTGAGCCGTGCTGTTGATGCTTATCGGCAGCTGGATGGTTTCAGCGTGGATTCTTTGGTACAGACCCGTATCGAAAGGATTTATCTGGATATGATGAATGCTTATCGCCATCGTGCCGGTTCGGAAGATGCTATGTTGCTCTGTTCTCTTGATTATTGGAACTGGAAGTTGACCGGTGGTATCAGCCAGCAGCCTTATCCTACTTTCCGAATGCGTCAGGAAAAGGCTAATCGGGAATATCTTGAGGTTTTGAATAAATTGATAAAGGAATACGGTTCACGAGAGGTTTGTGCCGAGGTTTATAAAGCCAACCACCTGCGCCGTTTGGAACCGAAACGCGCTGATGAGGCTCTAAAAGTCTGTGAAGAAGGCTTGAAGCGCTATCCTGCGTATAAGCGTATCAATGAGTTAAAAAATATCCGTGAACAGATTTTACAGCCTGAACTCATTCTGACTATGAATGAAAGCGGTTATCCCGGCGATTCGGTGAATATGAGGCTGCATTATCGTAATGTCGAGGGCTTCACTCTCAACTTATATACCACTACTTTAAGTGAAGTACCTTGGATGGACCATGGTATAAATAAAGATACTTATAGAAAGTATGCCCGGAAGTTTTCTTCCACGCATTTTGGCTTAAAGCCGTTGCCAGGCAAGGATAAATTGCCTGAAGATGTCCCTTATCTTGCCTCGGACACTGTATTTAAGTTCATGATTCCTCGGGAAACGGGAGTCTATATTCTTCAAATAGTACCTGATACTGAAACGGCCCGTACAGATGATAAATTTCTGGTATCTACCCGCTTCAAGGTGCTGACATTGGATTTGGGTGACAACCGTATGGAAGTGGCTACATTGGATGCCCGTAGTGGACAGCCGATTGCTGGTGCCAAGGTGAGTTTCTACTCTTTTTATGATGAGAAGAATAGAAAAGCGATGGCAGAGGTACTGACTGATGCCGGGGGGAAAGCTGTATTACCCTGGCAGAGTGAAATCCGAAGTTATGTGGCGCGTAAAGGCAGAGACACAGCCATGATGCCGCAGAACGTTTATATGAATCATCCTTATTACGGTATTAAGGATACAGATTGGAGGCAGATGGCATTGCTGACAGACCGTTCGCTTTATCGTCCCGGGCAGACCGTTCATGTAAAAGGGATAGCTTACAAGCAGAATAGTGATAGCGCCCAGGTACTACAAGGAGTTGATTATGAGCTTGTCTTGTTGGATGCCAACCGCAAGGAACTTGCCACCAGGAAGGGGCGGACCAATGATTTCGGCTCTTTTGCTACGGAGTTTGTACTTCCGGCAGCTTGCCTGAATGGCATGTTCAGCATACGAACCAAAGAGCCTCAATCTACCGTCACTTTTAGGGTAGAGGAGTACAAGCGACCTACGTTCGAGATTGCCTTCACTCCGGTTTCGGAAGCTTATCGGCTGGG
>OKTD01000644.1_pt1 | contig 13609 bp, 5 predicted proteins | sample 1606161 | NCBI WGS metagenome assembly OKTD01 (sample SAMEA3879527, study PRJEB24766) | human gut metagenome | biome: human-associated habitat; feature: feces | place: USA | collected 1985/1987 | reverse complement strand
TTACAGAAAATCACATATTAAAGCCATCAGGCGCAGACTGCACAGCATGTCACGGTTCATTATTCTCCGTGGTTCTCCTATACATTCCGCGCCTGATGAAAATTAAAAAGGACATATCCATACACAACAATCCGCTCCATATTTGTTCCTGACTTCAATTCTATTTTCACCGGTATCCAATACAATGCCTTTCCATTCCAGTACATTTACGGAATCAGGTTTTGCAGTCCCATATGCTTTGCCATTGATATACAATTTGGCAGCTCCGCTATTGCTGAATACTTGCACATCAACAGTTTTGCGGGTTCTGTTTACCAATCGTTTTCCTGCGATATATACAAACTTATCTTCTTGATTCCAGTTTGCCTTATAAAAGTAAAAGGCATCTTTCTTTATTTTCCGGTCGTAAGTCACCAGCCCCTTATCATTGCGTCCCATAATGGTCCCCTCCCTACGGCCTGCCGCCGAAAAGTCGAACATGCACCAGATGAAGTTACACCACAAGAATTCACGTTCCTGAAGCTGTTTCCAATTCTCCACATGATAATAAGTCTGCCAGTTTTCGGGATGCCATTGCCCCCACGGTTCCGGATGCCTCAGCGAGTCTGCCTGCTGGAATACGCATGCCCCGGCACCATACTCGCTGATGCCCATCTTCCGCTCCGGATGTGCTGCATGCTCGCGGTCTATCCAGCGCCCCATGTCATCCATGTTGTCGCCATACCAGCCGAAATACTTGTTGAAAGCAATCAGGTCGGTGAATCCGTTGAAGTCGTCATCCTGATTACTGGCTCCCATAGTGGGACGGCTCGAGTCCAACTGACGGGCCAAAGCATGAAGCTCTGCCGCCATACGCGAAGGACGGTCCAGCCAACCGGAATTTATCTCATTGAACAGCCCCCAGAACAAAATGCAGGGGTGATTGTAGTTCTGTAAAATCAGTTCCTTCAATTGCAGGCGCAAGTTTTCATCATAAGCAGGATTATTCACATAAACATTGACAAAAGGAATCTCAACCCATGCCACCAGTCCCCGCTTGTCCATCTGTTGATGCATGTATTTGGCTTGCGGATAGTGACAAAGACGCACGGCATTGCATCCCATTTCCTGCATCAAGTCCAAATCTTCGTCATGGTCTTGCGGATAAAATGCCGAAGCGCGTTCCGCCCTGTCCTGATGCCGGTTCACGCCATTCAAACGATAAGGCTTTCCATTCAGAAAGAAACCTTTCTCCGCATCGGCATGAAAGTAGCGGAAACCTATCTCTTCTTCGCGGCGGTCTATCTCTTTCCCATCCTTACGCAATATCACCACTCCTTTATATAAATAGGGGTCCTTCACTCCATCCCACAAATGAGGCCTTTCAAGCACCATGTCCATCACCACCTTTTTATCCTCACCCACCTCTGCACTGGCAACACGGCAAAGCAACTTTTCCTTGTCATATAGTTGAAACTCCACCTCGCAACCGGTCACAGTAGTTTCCCTTGCCGAAAGCAGTGCTTCAATTTTCAAATGGGCCTTTTTCTCCGATACATCGGACTGAGTGAAGAATACACCTGAAGAGGCATAATAAGCAGGTTCTATGCAGACATCCTCCGTTACCAGCAGCTCCACTCCCCGATACAACCCGCCAAACATATTGAAGTCACCGCAAATGGGAGCGATATCCATAGTCTGAGCATTGCTGACACGAATTTCCAATACACTTTCTGTTCCCGGGACCAGGAAATCAGTCAATTCTGCCACAAATGCCGTATAACCACCCTTATGTTGCATCACAAAATGATGGTCGATAAAAATGTCGGCAACCGTCTGTGCAGCCATCACTTTCAAGAAAAAACGTTTGCCCCGATAATGGGCAGGAACTTACGACTGTAATTGCATAATCCCCTATAATAATCGGCATTGCCAAACATGCCATCGCCCGCATTCCAAGTGTGAGGCAAAGTAACCTTCACTATTTCCGAAGCAGGTGCCTGAAAACCCCGGTGGAAATTCCATCCTTCATTCAGTGGAATCACCTCTACGGCAAATACACATGTTGACAATATTCCCAAAGAGAATAAAAATAAAATGATGAATCTGTTCATTTTCGATAAAGTATTAGAAGGTTAATCATATTGGCAGGAACCAGTCCTTCCCTGCAAAGGTATGAAATAAATGTTGAATAATAAATGAGAAAAACACTTCAAGACACGCAAGACAACAAACGGATGACATGTTTAAGACTTATACGACCGCGATGCAACATTACAGACCTATTAATGCAACATATTTACGTTTATTTAAATAAGATATTGCTATCTTTGAGAATTCAATTTCAGATTATATAGTATGTCTTTTACAAACTATTTACACAAATTAGTGTTCCCCCTCATTATTCTGTTACTGGCTTATCTGCCGTTAGCAGGACAAACTCCGTATGTATTTCGCCATCTGAAAGTAGAAAACGGGCTTTCAAACAATAACGTAAAAACCATATTGAAAGACTGTGAAGGCTTTTTATGGATAGGGACCGCCAATGGATTGAACCGATACGACGGATATAGCTTTAAAGTGTATCAACCCAAAGAAAAAGACATCCATTCTTTATTGTCTAACGACATCTGGAACTTACAGGAAGACGGTTTGGGCAATTTGTGGATTGGAAGCGAGGCAAGATATTGTATATACGACCGAGACAAAGACAACTTCATTACCGATATTCCCTCATACCTCCTTAAAATAGGCATCCAGATAAATGGTACCTACAAAGTACATGTTGACAAAAGACACAATTTATGGGTACTGCAAGGCCAAAATGCTTTTTACTTCAATTTTTCTCATAAAACCCTTAAAACATTCAAAATAGAAAACTTTCCAGAAGAAACTCCGGAACTGAGTATCAGCGATGATGGTGAAAACCTATATCTTCTTTGGAATTCGACCTTATTGAAACTAGAGAACAACGCAAAGAAATGTAAACGGGTAGATAACATCAGCTTACCCTCCAACTCTATTATCGAAAAGCACATATACATTGATTATCATGGAGGCATCTGGCTATATTCATATACCGATGAACAAATATTCTATAAGAAAAACATAAAATCGGAATGGAACCAAATCAATCTCCATTCCAAAATAGAGACAAAAAGTAATGCGGTAAGGAGCATACTGGATGACTCGAACGGACATGTCTGGATAGGAACGGACCATAAAGGAGTATTCATTTATGACTACGTAAATGATAACCTTGTCAACCTCCTGAATACCCCTATGTCTTCCACATCCCTTGCTTCCAACAGAATAAATACAATCTACCGTGATGATTCAGGCGTCATTTGGTTAGGAAATTTCAAAAAAGGAGTTTCTTATTATCACGAAAGCTTCCATGAATTTATTGATACCCAGCATAAAGAATGCGGTGATATAGCCTCCATTTTAGAGGATAAGGCCGGAAACATTTGGCTGGGAACAGATGGGAACGGACTTTATGTAAAAGAAAAGCAAAAAGGATTTGCCATTCGCAAACTATCCATCCCCGACATAGCCATCATCAGTCTTCTCGAAGACCATAAAGGACGGATTTGGGCAGGAAGTTATCAAGACGGATTGTTCTGCTATGAGAACAACAGTATTCGCCATTTTACTCCAGAGAACAGCCAACTGCCATACAGTGGCGTATGGAGTATGAAGGAAGACCGATATGGAAACTTATGGATAGGTTATGTACTGGAAACTTTGGTTTGTTTTAATCCGGACGCAAATACTGCGACAAGTTATCTACTACCTGATGGGAATAATATCAATGTACTCAATATCTGTTATGACTATGGAGACAAAATGTATATCGGGACTACATACGGACTCTGTGTAATGGACATCGTGACGAGAAAACCCGAAATGATTTATGCCAATCGAAAAGAGACACAGCCATTCAAGCAGCTCTTCATTTCCACTGTATTCAAGGACGACAGAGATATATTGTGGTTAGCCCATAAACAAGGATTGACTGCCTGGGACTTAAAAAATGATTCACTACACTGGTTCGACGTAAACAACGGATTGTGTGACAATCTCATTAACAGTATAACCCAAGACAATCATGGTAACATGTGGCTTGCAACAAGTAACGGATTGTCTATATTGGAAGTAACCCCAGACACCCAGGAAGGAGTAGACTTTTCTTTCAAGAATCTTTCTACCAGAGACGGATTGCCAGAAAATCATTTCAACTCCCATTCCGCTTGTAAATTGTCCAGCGGAGATTTACTGCTGGGAGGCACCAGTGGCTATACATCTATAAATCCGAACAAGCTGACCGAAAAGAGCCGACCGCTGGCAAAGGTGTATTTTACAAATCTGACCATTGGCAATCAACATATAGAAGTAGACTCAATATATGAAGGGCGTAAACTATTAACAACTGTACTTGGCAGAACCCCATCATTGTCTGTCAGATATGACGATTATTTAATCTCCATCGAATTTGCCGCAGGCGATTTGCTGAATGCTGATAAAATAAGATATGCCTATAAACTGGAAGGATTAAATACCCAATGGTACTATACAAACGAGAACAAAGTAGCTTTCACCACCCTTCCTCCTGGCAATTACAAACTATTGATTAAAGCTTGTAACAGTGACGGTATATGGAATGACGAAGCTAGTGAGTTGAATATAACCGTTTCATCTCCAATATATTTATGTAATGTTGCTATCATCTTATACATATTGTTTGCCATTGGTATAATATCCTATGTAATATACCGATTCAAAAAGCATCACAACATAAGACTGGAGCAACAACGAGCAAAACTGGAGCAAGAACAAAAGTTGCTCCTGAATGAGATGAAGCTAAAGTTCTTTACAAATATAAGCCATGATTTACGTACACCACTGACGCTTATCATTAGCCCGTTACAAATGTTATTGTCAGAAACCCTGGATGACGGAATACGCAAAAAACTAAATACAATCAATAAAAATGCACAACAATTACTTACATCGATAAACTCTCTGCTTGATTTCCGGAAACTGGATGTAGGAGCCGAGACAGCTCATTACAAATCGGGAGATATTGTCAACTTTATCCGCGAGATTTGCAGTACTTTTCAAGAGTATGCTCTTGACCATACCATCAGCTTCTGTTTCATGTGCGAAGTAGAAAACCTGAACATGTCCTTCGATCCGGTTAAAATAAAAAAAGTAATGAACAACTTGTTGTCCAATGCCTTCAAATACACTCCTGATAAAGGAGAAATCAATGTACATCTTTATCGCGAAGATGACAATGTATGCATCTGTGTGGCAGACAACGGACAAGGTATCATAGACAAAGACAAGAAACATATCTTCGAACGTTTTTATCAGGTGCAACAAACTTCGGAAAAAACCGGCAGTGGAATCGGCCTGCATATTGCAAACGAATATGTACATCTACACAAAGGAACAATCTCCGTTACAGACAATTTTCCTAAAGGTTCCGTATTTACCGTTAAATTGCCTATCGTCACATATGCCAGTGAAAAGGAGGAATTACTTCCGGAACTGCTAAACAATGACAAAGCTCCGAATGAACTTCCCGTTCCAAATGCGGAAGAATTGCGGTATACCATCTTGTTGGTGGACGACAACAAGGATTTCTGTAGTTTCATGTCTGAATACCTGTCCGATGAATACGCCATACAGGTTGCCTACAATGGAGCAGAGGCATTGAAGATATTAGAAAAAAACAGTGTCAATATTGTAATAAGCGACATCATGATGCCAGTGATGAATGGAACAGAGCTATGTCGGCAAATCAAAACAAACATGCAATGGTCCCACATTCCCGTTATATTGCTTACAGCCCGTATGGCAGAAGAATACAAAAGTGAAGGATTTGAGCAAGGAGCCGATGACTATATCGTAAAGCCTTTTGACTTCAAATTACTAAAGCTGCGCATCAGGAAATTTATTGAATGGACAGAAAAAAGCCATCGTAAATTCAGTCAGAAAATAGAAGTGACACCTAATGAAATAACAATCACTCCACTAGACGAACAATTTATTGAAAAAGCTATCAAAATAGTAGAAGAGCGCATGAGTGATTCCGACTTCTCTGTGGAAATGTTAGGAGCAGAATTGGGGTTGAGTCGTAGCCATCTCTACAAAAAGCTGATGTGTATCACCGGTAAAGGTCCGGCAGAATTCATCCGGATTATCCGTTTGAAGCGCAGTAAGCAACTTCTAAAGGAAAGCCAGAAACAAATTGCAGAAATTGCCTATGAGGTGGGATTCAGTTCTCCAAAAAGGTTCACTGTAAACTTCAAGAATGAATTTGGAATATCACCATCTGATTACATCCGCAGTCTAAAATGATAACTTGAAACATAAAGGTACACTATTTAAAACATAACAAGCCTACATTATTGCCAAAACAGTTCATATTTGCAGTGACTTTCAAATCAGTCATTTCTTATATTTTTAAATCTTAAATTAAAGTATTATGAAGTTACGCGCAAATGTACGTCCACAATGGCAATGGGCAAAATTAAAGCAATTGCTTGCCATTGTGCTGATGTTTTGGGGTACAATCTCCATGTACGGACAAAGTAAAATGATTTCCGGTATCGTTCAGTCAGAATCGGACGGTGAACCACTTGTAGGAGCCACCGTTATAGTAAAAGAGACCAAAGCCGGTGGTACCACCGACCTCAACGGACGTTATTCCGTCCAAGCAGGACAAGGGCAGACTTTGATTGTTTCCTACATCGGCTACCGTTCCAAAGAAATAAAGGTCGGAAAAAACAGCCGTATAGACGTGCAATTACAAGAGGACAACGAAATGTTGGACGAAGTAGTAGTTGTAGGTTACGGTACGATGAAACGCAGTGACTTGACCGGTTCCGTGGTCAGCGTGACGGGTGACGAACTGAAAAAATCCGTAGTCACCTCGCTCGACCAAGCTTTGCAAGGACGCGCCGCCGGTGTACAAGTAACGCAGAACTCCGGTACTCCGGGTGGCGGTATCTCCGTCAGTATCCGTGGCATCAACTCCCTGAACGGCAACGAACCGCTCTACGTCATCGACGGTGTAGCCATATCGGGTAACAATAACGGTAACAGTAGTGTACTCAGTTCCATCAACCCATCGGACATCGTATCTATGGAGGTTTTGAAGGACGCTTCTGCCACTGCCATCTACGGTAGCCGCGCCTCCAATGGTGTGGTACTTATCACTACCCGTCAGGGCGAAACGGGCAAGACCAAAGTTTCCTACGAAGGTTACTATGCCCTCCAGCAACTTCCCAAGAAGTTGAAAACATTGTCGCTTCCCGAATATGCCGTTTATCAGAACCTCCGCGCTGCCACAATCGGTTTCGGTGAACGCGAGGAGTTTAAAGATCCCACACTCCTTGGTGAAGGAACCAATTGGCAGGACGAAATCTTCCGCACAGCACCGATGCACAACCATCAAATAAACATTTCCGGCGGTTCGCAAAACATGAAATACTCCTTATCGGGCGGTTACCTGCAACAAGACGGTATCGTGTTCGGTTCCGATTTCGAACGTTTCTCTTTCCGTGTCAACATGGACAACGATATTAACAAATGGCTCACTACCGGCTTGCGTGCTTCAGTGGCACGTACCAAACAAACCAACAGCGTAGACGGTTCGGGTGCCATCTATAATGCCCTGAACCAGCTTCCCGAGGTACCCGCCCGCAATCCGGACGGAAGTTTCGGTATGCAGACGGAGAATATGTATGGAACTTACTTCTCCAATCCCCTCTCCGACCTTATCCAAAACGAAAACTACAGCCGCAGTACACAGGTTTACGTCAATGCTTTTGCTGACATCAAATTATGGAAAGGATTGGTGTTCCGCACAGAGTATGCAGCCAACTACAACTACAACACCGGTTATCGGTTCACTCCTTCCTACGACTATGAATTCTTCAAACAACAATCTTCGGCAAGCCGCTCGGCAGGTAACGGAAGTAACTGGACTTTGAAGACCTACCTTACTTACAATGGTACTTTCGGCAAGCACAACGTTTCGGTCATGGCCGGTCACGAAGCGCAAGAAAACAACTGGGAATCTTTGGACGGAAGCCGTACCAACTTCCTCTTCAACTCGGTTCACGAATTGAATGCCGGAGACGCCACTACCGCCAAAGCCAACAGCTCACGCGGTTCATCCGCCATCGAGTCTTACTTCGGCCGTCTGAACTATAACTTTGCCGACCGCTACTTGCTGACCGCCACCCTCCGTGCCGATGGTTCTTCATCCTTTGCCAAGGAAAGCCGCTGGGGTTGGTTTCCCTCTGTAGCATTGGCATGGAAAGTCAACAACGAAGCCTTCCTTAAAGACGTGGAAGCCATCAACTCCCTAAAACTTCGCTTAGGGTGGGGTGTGGTAGGTAACCAATGGGCAGGCTCTTATGCCTACGGTGTAACCATGGCTTCGGCAGCTTCCATCTGGGGAACCGGATTCTATGCCGGAAACTACCCCAACCGTAGCTTGAAATGGGAAGAAACCAACTCCTATAACATCGGCCTAGACCTCGCCCTCTTCGACAACCGCGTGGAATTGATTGCCGACGCTTATTACAAGAAGACCGACAACCTCTTGATGCAAGCCTCATTGCCCACCTATGTAAGTGGACTCATCGGTGCACCGTGGGTCAACGCCGGTGCCATGACCAACAAGGGTGTGGAATTTACACTGAATACACGCAACATCCTGACCCACGACTTTACCTGGACTTCCGGACTCACCTTCTCCATCAACCGCAACGAAGTAACAAAACTCTACTCCGAGTCATCGGCAATCTCGGGCATCAACGGAAATGAAACGCTGACCTACACTATGGTGGGCGAACCGGTCGGGCAGTTCTACGGTTATAAAGTCATCGGTATGTTCAAAGAAGAGAGCGACTTCTACAAGAAAGATGCTGACGGCAACTTCCAGCTCGACGAAGCGGGCAATCGCATACGTATAGCAATTCCCAAGGGTCAACAAATAAGCAAAAATGGTATCTGGGTAGGTGACTACATTTACGAAGACCTTCACGAAGATGGTGTAATCGATGAAAAAGACCGTACATTCTTGGGTAATCCAGCTCCTAAGTTCACCTTCGGATTCAACAACTATTTCGCATATAAAGGATTCGACCTCAACATCTTCCTTAACGGTTCGGTAGGCAATAAAGCCGTCAACCTAATCCGCCGCACGTTTACCGACCCCATGCGAAACAGCAACTTGCTGAAAGAAGCCACCGACATTGCTTTGATTGGAATGCACGACCCCGAAGTGGGCGATGAAGAGCTCTCCAACGTCTATATCGTCAATGCCGACCGAGCCAAAGTACAGCGTGTCACCACCAGTAGCGCCAATGACAACAACCGTATCTCCAGCCGTTTTATCGAAGATGCCTCTTATCTCCGTATAAAGAACATCTCATTGGGTTATACATTCCCCCGAAAGTGGCTGCGCCATTTACAAATAGACAATATACGGCTCTACGTCAATATTCAGAACCTTTGCACCATCAGTGGCTACAAAGGATACGACCCTGAAATAGGCGCATTGAATTACAATGTCCTCTTGCGGGGTGTGGACGATGCCCGTTACCCCTCTCAGCGTATCTATACGTTCGGACTTAATTTTAATTTTTAATGAGTTTGGCAAATATCACTAAAAAAGACAAATAACATGAAATACAGATTTCTCACCCTTATATCGTCGCTCCTCCTGCTCACAGCGTGCAGCGACTCTTTTCTGGAACGTGCTCCCGAAGGCAACTACGTGGATGTAACCTTCTACACTTCCGATAAAGCTTTACAAGCGGCTACAGCCCCGCTCTACAATCGTGCCTGGTTCGACCTCAACCAGCGTTCCATCGTGCCGCTGGGCAGTAACCGGGCTAACGACAACTTCAGCCGCTGGGGTTCCCCAGAATTTACCAACTTCAAGGTAACGGCATTGAACGACAATCTTGCCGCTGCCTGGAAAGGATTCTATTCGGTCATCACCATGGCAAACGCCGCCATCAGTGACGTGAAGACCAAATGCAGCAGCAACGTAAGCGAACAGGCTAAACTGACCGCCATTGCCGAAGCGCGCCTGATGCGTGCCTGTGCCTACTTCTACATGGTGCGTCTTTGGGGACCAGTCATTATCATTGAAGATAACGACAAAGTGGTAGCCAACCCCATCCAACCCCTCCATCGCGAAGAGGATGTGTTTGAATTGGTGATTCGCGACCTGACCTTCGCAGCTGAGAACCTCCCCGAAGTGCCGATGGCCAAAGGCCGCGTCAGCAGTTGGGGAGCCAAAGGAATGTTGGCCAAAGCCTACCTTGCCCGTTCTGGATGGAAAGGAGGTACACGAGACAATACAGACCTGGAACTGGCAAAAAAGATAGCAGCCGACGTGATAGAGAACAGCGGAATCGCCCTTTACGACCGCTACGAAGACCTCTTCAAATACAAACATAACAACAATCCGGAATCACTCATCGCCATGCAATGGGTACCGTTAGGTGATTGGGGAGTATGCAACACCCTGCTTGCCGACCTTGCGGGTAACAGCACGATGACTGGTGGCATTAACGTCTGGAGTAGTTACCAAGCCAGCATTGATATGCTTCAGCAATATGAAGTAGGCGATACCATACGCCGCAACGCAACGTTCTGCACTCCGGGAACATATTATCCCTATATTTGTATTGCCAATGGTGGATACACCTACGACGGCAACACCTCCAGCATCAAGAAAGGCGTGCCCGGCGGTCCCGATGATGACAACGATGGCTATATCCAGTCAATGAATTCTCCGCTTAACACCTACATCTTGCGTTTGGCCGATGTTTATCTCACCTATGCCGAAGCTTGTCTCGGCAACAATGAAGAATTGACCGGCGGCCCCGGTCTGGAAGCATTGAATCTTGTCCGCGACCGTGCCTGTATTCCACGTAAGAAAAGCATCACCTTTGAAGACATTATCCGTGAACGTCGCGTCGAATTTTCTATGGAGTATTGCAACTGGTATGACATGGTGTCGTGGTATCATTGGAGACCCGACTACATGCTCAATTATTTCCAGAACCAGCACCGAGGTTATACAGTTGACAACATTGTGAAAGATGAGGACGGCTATCTGCACTTCGGTAAATACGACGGTGATGTCTTCCTCGAAGGTGTGGAAAATTGGCAGGAACCGGGCGAAAATGTCGAAATTACCCACAACAACATCATGATGCCCTATCCGGAAAGCGACATCATCCAGAACCCGCTGCTGAATGAAGAACCGGTAGCCTATGAGTTCAGTGAATAAGTCAAACGATACATTCATTATCTAATTTTACTATTATAACATGAAACATATCCATTTTCCCTTAATATTGCTGACCATTATGCTGGCATGCAATCTCTTCACCGCTTGTAACGACGATGAAGGCGGCGGTATCCCCGTCATCCACCACATTCGCCTGACAGACCCCGAGAAAGCCGACAGTACCTTTACTGACGTAAATCCAGGTACCATGATTGTGGCTATCGGTGAAAACTTGAACGGTGTGAAAAAAGTATTCATCAATCAACAAGAAGTTTCATTCAACAGTAACTACAGCACATCTACCAATCTCATCCTCACCATTCCCGCAGATTTACCGCTGGTTGGCGCCAATCCCGATTTGAAGGATGAACTACGTATAGAAACTACGCACGGCACAGCCATCTACTCGATGCACGTGCTCTCGCCTGCACCCTATATTACCCGCATCGCCACTACTTTCCCCGTAGAGGTAGGAACACCATTACGCGTAATAGGAGGCAATTTCTACGAAATCCAGCGTATCTACTTCACCACAGCCGAAGGTGACATTACCGATGCTCCCGTATCAACAGAAATAACAGAATTTACAGTAAACAAAGATTTCAGTGAAATTTCCTTCAAGGCACCGGCAGGACTGATTGATGAAGGAAGTCTGGTAGTAGAATGCTATACGGCAGCGGCATTCACTCCCTTCCGCCGTACAGCTCTTCCACCGAGCATCAACAAGGTAAGTTCCATGATGCCTATCACGGGTACTACTGTTACCGTACTGGGACAGAATTTCATGGACATCGCCTCCATCACAATGGGCAACCGCTCCGTAGACCTCTCTACTGTTACTATAAGCGAAGCCAACGATGTGCTTACCTTCACCATGCCGCGCCCACCACAAGGCACTTGCTCACTCGCCATCACCACAATGGGCGGCACTGCCGAAGTTCCGGGCTTCTATCCTCTGGAGAATATCGTGCTCAACTACGATGACATCGGTTCCTTCTCATGGGGCGGATTTGCCACAGCCATCACAGCCGACGGTTCGGTACCCCCCTACTTCTCCGACGGGCAATGCTATCAGCTGGCCGGTGAACTTTCTGCATGGAACTGGTGGTGGGGACAATTGCAGAACACCGCTGTATGGAATATTGATGCCGCCTTCTTGCCTGCCGCTACACCGACTTCCGAACTAGCTTTACAGTTCGAGTGTTTTGTAGCGCAAGAATATGGCGAAGGTCCTGTCTTCCGTATCTACCTCAAAGGAAACGAGGCACACAACTACACGGACTATCGTCCTATGAGCGATTTCACTGGAAAGACCGAAGTAGGCCAGTGGATGCAATGCAGCATTCCGCTCTCTGCACTCGTGGATGAAGCTACCTGGGGCAAATTCCAAAGCCGGAGTGGCGAAGAGCTGGCACTCCAGATGACCAACCCCAGCGGTAATGGTCCATACAACATCGAAATGTATTTTGATAATTTCCGAATTGTCAAGATACAATAATTCAATAAATTGAATTCAGACACAGAATTAACATAAAGTGACACCGCTCTTTTAAACTTTTAGACGCTGATTCAGCTGAATCAGTGTCTAAAAAATGAATACACCGCAATTATTAAAGAGAAAATCAATGAATATCATGGTACAAATCTTCAAGGAAACCCTATTGACCAGCCTGATTCTGTTTCTGATGACGGCTTGCTCTGACGATAAAAAAGAACTGAAAATCATCGTAGAGCCTACTTCCTTCCATTTTGAACAAACGGGTGGTAGCAAGAAATTCGGTATCACCCCCAATGAACCAGCCACTTTCCAAAGTTCGGAAGCATGGTGCAAAGTAACCTCGGAAAGCAGCACTCCCGTACAGGCAATCTATAACATAACCGTAGAACCCAACACTACGCCCGACGTGCGCAACGCCATCATCACCGTCAGCGTAAAGGAGCATGTACAAGAAATCAACGTGGAGCAGGCGGCCTATATCCAAAGCGATGAACCGGAAAAATACACTGTACGCGAGAATCTCACAACCCACCAACTGATTAACGAAATGGGACTGGGCATCAACCTAGGCAACACGCTGGATGCCGTGGGCGACTGGATAGACCCAAGCAACATTCTCAATTACGAACAAGCATGGGGAAGCCCTATTATCACACAAGAAATCATTGAAGGATATGCCAAAGCGGGCTACTCATCTCTGCGCATACCGGTCAGCTGGGGCAATCTGCTGTCCGACGACTTCAAAGTGCATCCTGACCTGATGGACCGCGTAGAGAAAATCCTAAACTGGACCCTCGACT
>OKTD01000623.1_pt1 | contig 13906 bp, 18 predicted proteins | sample 1606161 | NCBI WGS metagenome assembly OKTD01 (sample SAMEA3879527, study PRJEB24766) | human gut metagenome | biome: human-associated habitat; feature: feces | place: USA | collected 1985/1987 | reverse complement strand
GATACTTTTTTTTTTAAAGCCTGGGGCGCTCTCTTCATGTAGAAATGCAATGCAAATTGATAGCACATATGTTAAGTTTTGCATAAAAATACACGCTAGATTTTGTATTTTCTAGCGTGTGAATTTTGATTAATTTACTTTGTAAAGTTTATATGAAACATAGTATGCAGTTCCACTCGGTGCAGATGATACCATATTTTCTAATACAACGTTAATTTTTAATACCTTTTAAACACTTTTATATTCATAGTAAATGTCTGGTCTGATACAATTTCATCAGCAAGTGGGCAATACACTGTCGGTGTTAGATTTACAGCATCAGTACCTGCATAATTTGTCATTGTACAACCGACAACTAACGGTATTTGTAGATATCCAGTTAGCATACTATTCCACACATCAATTTGACATTCGTAATTTGGCATATCGCTGAAATTATATTTTAGTGGTGTAACAATATTATCCCACCAATAAGGTGTACCATTACCAATCTTAAAAGTTTTATTTGTAGAATATACCAATTCTGCACCTATCTTTTTCCAATTACTCCATTGAGCGCCTTGCTTTTCTCTTATATAACTAGAAGCACCAGTACCAGCATTTATAATTTCTTGAATTATTTCATCGCCATATGTACAACTGTTATTTGCTGTTACTCTGATATAAAACGAACCGTATTGTAAAGCCGTTGATGGTAATCCACCGATTGTAACACCACTTCCACTACTAATAGCATATATTCCTGTTTCCGTTAAATCGTTTAATGGTGTATTCGTAAGTATTTCTTTGTATTGGTAATCAAAAGTTGTTGAATTCCATGAAGAGAATGTCCCGCTAACTCCTTTTCTTGACCATGTTTTTCCAATATTTGCAAGCTGATTTGAAGTTGAATATATTTTATTGATAACTTGCACCATAACCCTATTAGCGGTTGTAAAATAATAAAATATATTTACTTTCACTACATCTCCATCAACTAAATTACTAGGCACATTAATCCATTTCGTTGAGTTATAAACACCTATCCAGGTATCATTTAATCCATAATTAGTATCAGTAGTAAAGAATGTGTTAAAATCGACTGTGCTATTTGAGTCTATGTTTCTAAATGTATTACTAACTCTAACCCATGAATCCCATGCATTACTAGTATTTACATATGACCTAGTGAAACAACTTCCATTGTTTAAATATAAAGATTGTTGCATAGTTACTTCACTAGAACCACTGTCTGTATGTCCTACGAAACACCAATACATATCTCCCGATTCAATATTAGTGGGATAATTACTTAGTATTGAAAGTGCTGTACCATAATATAAACCTGTTGTAGTCCAGTTATTTAAATCTTCAAAAGTTTCATCATTTGTTACATATATAATGGTATCTACATCAAAAACCTTGTTTACATTATTAGCAACACTGGATTCGACCATTGCAGGTACATTTGTTACAAGCCAAGGTTGAGTTATTGCATTAACTTGTGTTGTAACAGTATTAGGAATTTCGTTTACAACTTCCTGCATAGTATTAATATCAGTATTAACTTGATTCATAAATTGTTGATTTTGTTCTGTCACACGGTTTTCAAATTCTTCTTGTTGTGTAGTCATTGTTTGTTTGAATGTAGCAATATCATTATTAATAGCTGTTTCAAATTCTTGTGTTAATTCCAAAATTCTAGTTTCAAAAGCGTTTTGTCTGTTTGTTATTGTTGTTTCAAATGTATTTAATTGATTTGTAATGTCTGATTTAAAGGTATTAATTTCATTTGTTATTTGTTGAATAAAGGTATTAATTTGATTTGTAGTTTCTTCTTCAAATGTATTTATTTCTGTTACAACATTTTGACCGAATTTGTTATAATCATTTATTAAATTATTAAATTCTTCCTCTAGCTTATTAATCTTTTCTACATAAGATAAACTTTCATCAAACACACAAGGTAAAACCCTTTGTGTCCAGTAATGGATATTAGGGATTTTTGTAAAATCTATCATTATAATTCACTCCTTACCAAATACCTAAAAATAAATCGGATAAATCTTCAATAACCATCATGTCAATATTTAAAAATGTTTCACGATATAAATTTAATAATTCACTTTCACTTACACCGCCGTTATTTCCTTTTCGTCTTAGTTCTGTTTTTTCATTGTCTGCTCTTGTTCCTTTAGATGTACCTTTTGTTGTATTTGTTGATTCACTTGAACCTGTTCCACTATCTGTTGTGATGTCTGCACCGTCTTCAACAGTCGCGTTGGTTAAATAAGTGTCATTCAATATTTGATTTTGTGAAGTTTGTGCTTGTGCAATATCTGAAAATTTAGATATTTTTCCATAATCTATTTTAGATGATCCAGAAGTTGTTGTTGAACCTTTTCCGCTTCCTGTTGTATTAGCTTCGCCCGTTGTATTAGAATCTAGATTGCGTGAAATTTCTTCTAAATAATTAACATTTGACAATGGCTCAAGTTGAATTTGTGCTGATTTATATAACTGATTGTAATAAGGCATTATCTCATTTAGTTTATTGTTAAGACGGTTTTTAAATAACGCTTCTGTTTCGAAACCTATTTCGCGAAAATAATAATGTTGTATAATTTTATTATTTAATGTTTCACGGTATGTTTCGTCAAATATTGGATAGTCTTTCATTCCTAAATCGTAATCACCTTCAATTAACCAACGGAGTTGAATTGTATAATGACTCATCGCTTTCATCCCCTTTTAATTCTTTTCTTAGTTTAACAGAGATGTCTGTTCCGTATAAGGAATTAAATTTTTCTGCCGCTTCCTGTCTACAGAGTAAACCAATATCAGCTGATAATCCTACAAGTTGATTATTTGCGTTAACTTCATCAGTGATTAATCTTTCGCGCTTGTCTGTATTAGCATTGTTAATTCCATAGCGTGTCATAAATTCATCAATGATTTTGTTCATTAGTTCAGACATTTCATTACCGATAAACGGTGCGTCTGTTTTTATTACTTTAAATTCGCTGTCATTAAATGTGTCGTTGTAACCATAAATAATTGGTTCGTTTCCGTCATACTTCATGTAGATGTTTTTCATAGTTAATTTTTTATTATCAGGACAAGTAATTAACAAGGGTGTTTTCTGAACACGTACATTAATATCAATTGTTCGTCTAATTTCATATAAGCGCATTGCATATTCACATACAATAGGTAAATCCGGTTGGCGTAAATAGTTGTTAAAGACTAATGCAACATCGTTTAAATTGTAATCACGTCTAAAGTCTAAACTGTATCCTTGAATTTCAGTAGGTAATTGATAAATGTTTAGTTTATCAGCTTCGGCATAACGTAAATTGATTTCGCCGTATTCCTCGTCATTTACTAACACTGCTTTTCCATCTTCAAAACAACATAGTTCTAGAAATCTAGCGTTCATTGTTTCAGGTAAATTTATCCATTCATATCTGGACAACAGTATATTAGCAAGATATGAAAAGTACACCATAAAAGCTGAATTGTTTTTAAACCCTGCAAGATTAGTATCCCAAATTCTAGACTTGTTTCCCATAATTTCACCACCTAATTATTAGCAACTGAAAAGTTTAAAAATGTATCAGGCTTATGCCATATACGAACACCGTTATTAAATATAGATTTTATCGTGTTCATATCGTCTTCGGGTACATCCCCTTCAATTAATACTTGTGATGTCTCAATGTAATCAAAATTGCTACGGTTATTATAGTTTACTGGTTTAAAGTCATTGATAGCGTATCCAAATTTATCAAAGTAATTGTCAATTTGTTTGAATTGTTCGTATGATAATCTATAATAACAAATTGTAAAACAAAGTTTATCCATTGCAAGCTGTATATTACTACTGTTATATGAACCATTAGATTGATTAGGCTGCAATTCCATATCAGCCTTTTTTGCGTAAAAATTCCAAATTTGTTCACCTGTTGACACAATATTGTTTACAGTATTATTTAACTGCGTTCCGATTGAGGCAATTCTATTTCCTATAACATTACCAAGAACATTAAATTGTCCTTGTGTCGTTCTAGCGTTGTCCATTTGTGTTCCTGCTAAAGCATACGCCCCTGCACCGCCTGTTATTGATGAAATCATATTATTAAAATTGTTAACACCTGCATTGATTATAGGTGTTAATTGCTGATATTTTAAAGTGTTTTGATTAAGTGCTAACCATTGCTGATATGTATCACTTACCCATGAACATTGAGGGTATCCGTTTATTATTAACCCCTCTGTTTGGTCACCCAGTCGATAATTATACGGATAACATATAGTACATGATGGTAATAACGGTGTTGCTTTAATAACAAACGACATTAAATCCCCCGTGGTGTATTCGTCTATGTCGTCAAAAAATTCTTGTCTATATGTTACCGAACTACCGTTATTATTAGTCAACACTATCTTTGTAAATGGAAAAGTTAAAAGTTTTTTATTATTAGGTGTTATATATTGAGCGGGTGCTCCAGGGTCTGGTTGAATATCTATTTTTGTTAGTTTATTTGTTCCATCATGATAGGATAATGAGTGCCATGTAAAACTATCAGTAGAATCACTGTTTGGATTATACCCTAATGGTATACCCTCTCTGAAATTTACATTGTTTTTTCCAATAAAATCCTTTGAGACTGTATAAATAGCAATTATTTCTTTTGAATGTTCGGCTTCTGCAACTAAATATTTGTTTACAAAAGATACAAGGGAATCAGACGAATAAAACGGTACATAATACAAACCGGAATATATCCCGTCGATTGATTTTGTTTTACATTGTTTAATAAAGTTTGTTCCATCCCAATATGTAACACAAGCAACTATAAACATTAATCCAAGTTCGCCTAAATCATACCTTTGTGCTTTTTCTTCTACATAACGTAAATCTGTGAACCCCTCTGGTTGCAAATTTGCACCAATTGTATCTTGACTTTTTGGAATGTGTTGACGCACTATAAATGATTCATGAAAATTTAATGCTGATTCCCATGTTTGCCATGCATCAATTGCAAATCTAATTTCTGTACAGTTTGCGTTAATATATTCAATAGAAAGCACAAAAGCATAAAACCATTTTGAACCTGAAAAATTTGTATTTCTGTATATCATGTAGTTAATATTATATAGCGATTCTTTATTTTTATTAACCCGAATTGCTCCTGTTCCTTTTACATAACTATACCCTGCATCCGGTGTTAAATTGTAAACAGTTTTACCCGAAAAATAATTATATCGTTTTGTATCATCTGTTCCAAAACTTAATACATTGGTATAGTCACTAAAAGGAACGGAACACAACTTTACCTGTGAATTAGGTACAAATGTCATGTTCCGTCACTCCTTTCTATTAATTAACCGGCGGGTTTAAAAATAACAGCATTTGCGAACGGACTATATCCGTATGTCTGCCATACATGGAAGAAATGTTTAGCACTCATATTAGCGGGATTTACAAAAGTATTGAAATATCTTGTTTTATCCCAAATTTTAATAAATGCGCTATCACACAACATCGCATAAGCCGTAATAGGTGCTTTAGTAGTTACCCCGAAATCATCTAGTACGATTGTGCGCCCCATAAATTCAACTTTAGACATATTAAATGCAGTTGCTAAACTGTCCACATCAAGACTCGCCAATGCTTCGGGCGTAATCAAAAGAACCTGTTGGTCTTTTGGTGTGAACGTTTTGAATTTTTTAGTGTCTGCGGTATTCATTTTATTATATGCGTTATACTCGGTACTAAAGAATGTAAATTTATCTGACAATGTTTTTACCTGTTTAGCAAAAGCATTCGCAGTTGTCGAATCTGTCGGCATTGCCATTTCAATAGCTGTAATATTTGTATCTGTGATAGCTGTAGAAATGGTTGCTTTCGTCCATTCGTATTCAGCAACTTCATTAGAACGATACAAATTGTCAACAATTCTAGAAACTAAAGTTCCGAAATTGTCCCAACTGGAAAACGCAAGTTGCAATTCTGCTTCAATGTTAGTAACTTCAAAATCCTTTTGACGATTCACACGGTAATATGCTACTTTTAAATCAGGTGCTTCATTTGTCAAAAGTCTACTTCCGGTAACGTCGTAATCTTTTTCGCTTGTAAGGTTAATAGCAATTTCACGTACGTCAGAGCCGAGAATTGAGTCACCACGTTTAAACATAGATAATGGGTTTTTCCAAGTTCTATACTCAACGTAAGTCATACCGATTAAATTGAATAAAGTTGTGTAAAAAGCGTTTGCTACTTCGGTCCATTGCAAAATTGGCTTTCCAACGGTTGCTAAATTGTCAGCGGTTGCCATTCCGATAGATTGTGCTGCAACAGGTGACATATTTTTTACTACTGTGTTGAATACTTCAACAGGTTTATCAAGTTTTACTCCCATAAAAATCACTCCTAGTTAAAACTAATAAAATCTTTTATATCCTTTGGTTTATCTTCGGTTTCTTCTTCCTGTACGGATTCTTCGAATTTAGAGACAAAACCTTTTGATAATAATAAATTCGTGTTTGCTTCTTTTAATTTTTCTACATATGTAGCTGTTTCAGCTATTTTTGTTTTGTTGTTTTCGTTTTCTTGATTAAGTTGTTTTACATTCTCCATTAATGTATTTAATTCTACACTAATATTTTCATTGTTTCCTTGTTTTGTAATTATTGTTTCAAATAATTCATCGAAATCCATTAGCTTATTACCTCCAAATTTTTTCTATCAATTGCCGCTGTTACAGTTTTTCCACGTCCTATTACAATACGATTTTTAAAAATCTTGCCGATTTGCAGCACTTCATAACAATCATAATATTGTATGAACTTTTTCTTAGTACCATATATAATAGGTTTTAAAACCCTAACAACCGAACCGACTTTTAATTCTTTAGGTGTATTTGTTTTTTGTGCTCTACTATCATACATCTTTTTTATAATTGTTGGATAATCTTTAAACGCGATGTTTTTATCAATATTCTTTGAACGGTCAACGGTGTATTGACGCATACCGCACGGAACACTTTTTTGCAAGGTTTCATCTGTTGTTTTAGTCCAGTCTGCAACCCATTTATCAAAACGTTCCAACCGTTTCAAATCTAATTTTTGTCTAAAGTATTTGCGACTAGCATAAATCACAGCATAGTATCCGGCTTTTTCAATTTTGTCACAAAAAGCAATACATAAATCAGTTCTTTGTGCAATTGTAAGTTTATCAAGTTTCTTGTCTTCTATATCATAAGCAATAGGATATAAAGGGCGGTTGCCTTGATTGCTTACTTTATCTACAATTGACAAACAGAAATCTGCTTCATCTTCGGCTAACTTTTTAGTTGTTGCGTAACTATAATGATAATAGCCGAATGGTTTACCGTATTTAATACATTTCTTTACATTGTTGTAGACCTGTTTATCTTCTTGTTTTGTTCTATTTTTACTTCCGTACCCTGTGCGTATCATAACAAACCCAGTATTAGCGATAATTTCATCTGTATTATTTCCATTATGCTCTGATAAATCAATACCATGTATACTATTCATGTTCTTGCTCTTCCTTTCCTTTTAAAATATCAATTGCATTGGTTATAACCTTTGGAATGGGAACACCCATCAATCCGACATTTTCAATAATACTAATTAATTCATTTGTCATAAATCCAATGATTACAACATTTCGAATGTAACTAGTTTCAAGTGCTAAATCAAGTAAATTTGCTACAATAACCATTAAAAGAACTAATCCTTTTTTACATAATCCTTTTAACCCGATAGCTGAGGATAAACCACCTGTTTTTGATTTACCCGATTTTTTAAAAACACCTGCTAATAGCAATCCTGTGATATAATCAATACACATAAATGTTATTAAAATTACAAATGGCATCGTTATATCCCCAATTAAATATAATATAAAACTACTAATCAATGCGCAACCAAAAGAAAATACATTCTTCACCTAATCAGCTCCCTTTCGTCTATAGGACAATATCCTTTATTAGTCTGCTCACAATAAATACACCATGTTGCTATCCTTCTGCTTGCTGTCATAGGCACATCAAAAATTTTATGTATAAATTTTGCTATTTCATCTAAACTAAATCCTAATGAATAATAATGTTTACAATAACTGTGCATTTTTCTTGTTATTACCATTTCGCAATCACACTTTCATATTTCTTTTTAATTTGTAAATCTTCAAAATAAACTCTACCATAACGATACATTTTTCCTAGATTCTCTAATTGAAATATTCCTCTTACATTTTTTGTGTAAACTGTTGCTCCCTTTAAATCTTCATTTGATAAGGCAAATGTAATTGTATTAGTTCCGTTGCATGTGTGCTTATTTGATATAAAGTAATAACCGCTGTCATTGTCAAACCATACACCAACTTGTAGCCCCTCAAGAATCATATCAAATTTGAATCTTGAATTTGCTGTTTTTGGTTCAATAAAATCAAGTTTATCAAGTTTAAATTCATTATTCAAAGCAAAATTTCCGTAATTGGTTTGCGCTAAAAGCTGTCCGCTTCTTGTCTTACGTATTTGCTCACGATACTTTACTGAATTTGTTTTTATTGCTACAATATCGTCATTTTTCCATATGTCATTTTCGTCAAAGTTTATTCCAAAATAGATAAAATATGGATTAATTACACTGTAAGCATTTGAAATAAATATTACTTTTACCCCTCTGAATCTATCAACAGTACACCAAAAATGTAGAAAATAGTCTTCTACTTCGTTTTGCAAATATCTGTATGTTCCCTCTTTCATAGTGAACTCATCAAAAATAATTGTTTGTACTTTTGGTGTAGCTACTGACGCTTGAACAACCGATTGTGATAATGCTTGAGCGAAACCACAATATTTTTCATTGACATAAAATTTCTTATTTTTTTCTTCGATTTTCCATTCAGGGTGATTTTGTACTATCGGTGCAAATAATGAATTTACTTTTTTTATTTCAGTTTTGTAACGTCTTAAATAAATAAATTCTTCACCGTATTTTAAAAACCTTTTAATAACATATTCAAGTGCTCCGTATGTTTTTCCGTTGCCACGTTCACCAACTATAAAATTAAAAAGTTTATTATGTGATAAAACTTCATTTATATTAAAATATATATCTTTATTCATATGAGATTAGGGGCAACCAAAATATCTATTGTCACATAGTCCAGTCTATACGGCGGTTCTTCACCGTGACACCCGATAGGCTATATTTCGGCTGCTTCCCTTTTCTCTCCTTTCATTATATCATGTTTTGACTTTTTTGTCAAGCCTTTTATGGTAAAATCTGTATTTTTTAGTACAACTCCACCTTGTACTTGCTTCGGTTGCAACTTACCTTCATACGTTGCCCCAATTGCAAATTTTTTAATAGTAAATGTTCGTTTTGCTGATTTTGGCAATCCCGCCACCGTTATGTTTCTACGCATTTTATTTTCATTCGGTTCATGTCCGTAATCAACATAACATTTTTGTCTCAAATATTTACAATATTTTATTACAAATTCTTGTTTCCAGTGTCCTAATTTTGCATTATCCAATTTTATAAAATTAGGAACTTCACCAAAAGCATGAATGCTATCAGTGTCACTATAGATGTAATTGCCTGTTTCATATATCTTTTGTGCACTCCTTATTGTTTCGTTCCTCGCCCATGAAGTAATAAACACAGCGGCGGGAATATAGACAGGTTTTCGTTCTTCTTCCTCTAATTTCTCAAAATGTAATACACCGTCTTTTAGTATGGGCTTTTTACTTCTACCTATTGGAGCTGTACCAAACTTCCCGTACAACGAATTTAATAGTAATTTTGCTATCATTGTCATTCCTTTATTTCCTTTTAACTTGCTTTCTACTTTTACTTTAGACCATTTATTTATATATTTGTCAAACATACCTGTTTGCCCTCTAAATTTCCAACCGTTTATAAACTCCAAATTATAAACATCGTAATGTTCTAAAAATAAACATAAATCTATATTGGTTAAAAACAACTCTGGATATTCATAGCCACTTGATGTTAAATATTCATTTGCCATAAAAGACAAATTATTTTTTAACTGGATTGTTGGAATTTTGTTTTTCTTTAATTCGAATTGTGCTCTAATATGTTGTATATATAACGGATAATTTTTATCATATTCATATTGACCTTCAAAAAATATCGGTTGCGAATATGGTAACGGTTTCATTAACATAACAGATGGATACAAACTGTTATAGTCGATAACGTAACCATCTTTTTTTATTATTTTTCCCGCAAAAGCTGGGTTTAAATATGTAAAACCACCGCGATACGCTTTTCGAATATCACTATCAATTGTATTATCTAATAATGGAAAAAAATTTCTAAATTTCTTTTCACCTCCTAAAATCTGCTTATAATTATATAGTGCGTTACTTCCTTGTGTCATTTTCTTTAAATTTTGTTCGAAAAAATAGTGTAGTGCTGTAGCAACTATTTTAATATCATTTGTTAAATATAGTTTTTCTTCATCTGTCAATATGTGATTTTTATCCCTGTATTCGTCATAATCAATTGATTCTTTCTGAAACGGCATACCAAAAGATTTAGCAATTTGCGCTACGGGTAAATTTATAATTTTCATACTATCATAAAATTCAATTTTTACTTTTTCACTTGCATAATAAGTTATATTGTAGTATTTTATATCGTCTGATATCATGGTTGTAAATTTGTTTAATCCTAATTCTTTTTTATCTTTTACCCATTCATAATTATTAGATAATAAATAATTTAAAATAAAACTACCATCAAATTTTAAATTATGAAAATATATTTTACTATTTTTTTTAAATGTTTTTAAATAATCAAAAAATGAATCAATCGAATTTCCGAAATTTGAAGTAACAAAAGGAATTTCGCATATACCCCACGCCCAAACGCGACAGTCTTTATCATCTGTTATTGTTTCAAAATCAGCACAATATAACATTTTAATCACTTTCGGATATAAAACTATACAATTTCTTTTCACTTACTAATTCTCTAAAAATATCGACTAATTCTGTTAACCTTTGCTGTTTCTGTAATACACTATAATTTTCATTTAAAAATAAATGTAATTCTTCTCCCGATGATTTTAAAAAATCAACTAATCTGTTTGATGGTATTTCTTCAATTAATGATTTTATATCAATTTTCTTTATCATTCCGTCATTGTCCACAAATTCATTAGCAACATTAAAACCTTCAAGAGCCTTTAACAAATTTTCTTTGTACATATCATTTCTGTAATTTATATATGATGGATAACTTCTAAACCGGACACTTTTCAACATTCTTCTAAACTCACCTGTTGTTGCAAAATCTTCAGCACTTTTAGTGATTGGGCGTAAATCACCCCCTACAGTACCACCCATTTGTAAAAAAGAATACGGAGTATCCTTAAAAGGCATATCCATTAATATTTTAAATTCTTTTTCTTTTGCTTTGTTTACCGTCTTTTTGTCTTTTTCATATTCATTTATCGCCCATTTATTTAATGTTAGTTTTTCACCTATTTTTATAGGCTTGATATTTTCATTTACAAAAAGTTTATCAACAGTTTTAATAAGTTTATTTAAATCCGACTGTTTTTTTACAACTTTTTTTACTTCTGATGTTTTTAATGTTTCTTTGTACAAGGGTTTTAATTCAGGATATTTATTTACTATTCTTTTGACTTTTGCGTTGTATCTTTTAACTTGTTTATTAATTTCGGTTGTAATGCTAACATTCTTTCCACGTCTTGCCGCCATAAAATCACCCCGCAACAATCAACATTAAAAAATTTTTTGGACATTCTTGCATAAATCAATAAAACACACATCTCTGTAGTGATACGTAAACCATATTGATTCTCGTATCCTTTTTTTAGATTGCTGATTACATTTTCATTAGAAATTTTTGATTGAAAATAAATAACGTCTTGCGGTGACGAGAAATAAAAAGTTAAATCATCATTGTATTTATAAGAAAAATTTGTAATTTTAATCACCACCAAGAATTAATAGCGGGTAAGGCGGAAAAACTTACCCGCATAAATAATTACTTCAAAACCGGTTCAAAGGTGAGAATTGCACGGTCACCTTTTGCAATCTGTTTTACTTTAAATTTAATAGGTTTTTCCCATGAGTGCGGATTGCCTAATAATGTTACAATTCTTTTGATTGCATTAAATACACCGAAAGATACAGCAACGTATGATTCGCCTTTATCGTCTACAATAATGGTACGTGGGCATTTTTGATAAACATCGTTACCGTCTTCATCTTTTTCTTCTTGCAATACGCTTACTGATTCAATATAAATATCCTTAATAACGATATCCATATTAATAAAATCTTTCAATCTGTGATCAGGTGTGTTTGTATACTTCAATACTTTTAATCTGTTTTCAGGTGTAGACATATCAAAACTTGATACAAGTTCTACACTTTCACCATTAAATACATCTTCTCTAAATGCTAATTCGTTCATAATTCATTCTCCTATTCTTCAACTGTTGAATTTTTAATAAATTGCTCTACACTCATAGAGCGTTTTTCGGTAACTGGGTAACATTCAAGAATTAAACAATTTTTAAATTCTTTTAAAATTGCCTTTCTTGCTTTTGCTTCATTTGATTCAAACAAAACAATTTTGGTTTGCTTTTGTTCTCCGTTCTCATCTAACAAAATTACATTTGCGTGAAAACTTGTGATTGTTCTTGTGAATTTCATTTTTTAACTCCTTTTTATTATATTTGCTTTCCGCGACACCATATAATGGTGTTTCGTATTAATTCTCAAATACTCGTCAGGCGGTTAATGCATTAAATTATAGAAATATAAAACGCAATTTTCTAAAAATGTTAAATTAATATCTGCACACAGATTACAATTTTCAATTACTAATGATTGCTTAAAATCATTAAAACTATTATAAATTAATTCTGATAAATATTTAACCTCATTATCCATTCTTCATTACTCCTATTGTAATTTTACCTTTATCATATATAGTATATCTCTTAATATTTCCATAAATCATTTTACGATTTACATTTAACCAGTTATTCAATTCGGATATAGTGACAAATTCTTTATGAATTTGCCGATATCCTTTTTTATATCTGTTGTCAATCATTCTTGTTTGCAGTATCATTTCTCAACATCTCCTTATCTGCTACATTAGAAATGTAAAAAGTTTTTACTAATTCTCTGGCGACATATCCAACTTGTCTTTTATAAATCTCCCACATTTTACTATCAGATATCTTATTTCCCATAAATGATTTATATCCGGCACTAGTATACATGTTCCTAATCTCATAATAATAAATTAATGTATTACCATAACTAGCAATTTTATAATCCGGTTCATATGGAAATTCATCCATATAATTAACTATTTCTGATATTCCAACAGACCATATTTGTGTCTCAATTTGATTTAATACTGTATTCAATTTTACGTTTTTACTGTACTTCATTTTTGTTTCCTCTTTTCATTTTATTATCGGTTTACACCGTGACGCAATGCTTCATGTAACCATTGCGTTTCATCTTAATTCTCAAAGACTCATCAGACGGTTTAAAATTGAACCGGATTTTTACCATATTTTAAAGAGTGAATAAGCCAATAAACACCAGATAAACTCCAGTACAATTCACTAAATAAAACACAACGATAAAACATCCCGTTGATGTCAATACATACGCCCGGTTTATTGTTTATGGTTGTACCGCGCAATACTACAGTTCTACCTGTCATTTCCTCAATTAGTTTACAATGTTCTTTGATTTTTTGCATAGTCATTTTTGTTTCCTCTTTTCGTTTTATTTCATAGTCCTCTCTTGACTACATTTATAGTATACTCAAAAATTATGAACTCCATATAGTAATT
>OKTD01000622.1_pt1 | contig 13909 bp, 13 predicted proteins | sample 1606161 | NCBI WGS metagenome assembly OKTD01 (sample SAMEA3879527, study PRJEB24766) | human gut metagenome | biome: human-associated habitat; feature: feces | place: USA | collected 1985/1987 | reverse complement strand
GCATATATTCACATATTTTCTCCGTTATTGCATAAATGTTTGCAAAATCGTTTCAATTTTACGGATTATTATGCACAAGTATTGACTTTTCGTTTTGTACAAACTATACTAAGTGCGTTCCCCGAAAGCGCGATGAATCGCATCCCATCGGGGCAAAGCGAACTATATTGCATAGATTGAGGAGTGTTTGAATATGAAAAAGATCTCTCGCCGCAGCTTTATGGCTGCCGCTGCTGTTTCCGTTGCTGCTCTGGCTCTGACCGCCTGCGGTGGTTCTGCAAGCTCTGCTGCTTCTTCTGTGGCAAGCTCTGCCGCTTCCTCCGAGGCTGTTTCTTCTGCCGCTGCCGCTGAGCTGACCACCGTAGAGGCCGGCAAGCTGACCATGGCTACCAACGCCGCCTTCCCTCCGTACGAGATGACCACCGATGCCGGTGAGTTCGAGGGCATCGACGTGGACACCGCCAAGGCCATTGCCGAGAAGCTGGGTCTGGAGCTGCAGATCGACGACATGGACTTTGACGCCGCACTGCTCAGCGTGCAGCAGGGTAAGGCCGACATCGTGATGGCAGGCGTTACCGTGACCGACGATCGCAAGGCTGTGATGGACTTCTCCGACAGCTACGCCACCGGCATCCAGTCCATCATCGTTCCTAACGATTCCGACATTGCTTCTCCCGACGATCTGGCCGGTAAGAAGATCGGCACCCAGCGCGGCACCACCGGCTACATCTACTGCTCCGATGACTTCGGTGATGAGAATGTGGTTGCTTACGACGACGGTCTGACCGCTGTGCAGGCCCTGAACAATGGTCAGGTGGACGCTGTGGTCATCGACAACGCCCCTGCTAAGGAATATGTGGCCGCCAACCCCGGCCTGAAGGTGCTGGATACCAGCTACGCCGAGGAAGATTACGCCATCGGCATGGCAAAGGGTTCTGCTCTGGAGGACGCTGTCAACAAGGCTCTGGAGGAGCTGAAGGCTGACGGCACCCTGCAGGCCATCGTGGACAAGTACATCAACGCAAACTAAGCTGCGTGCCCTGTACCATTCCCGTACCCAAGGAGGCGCCCCGCTCCGGGGCACCTCTTTTTTTAGAAAAAAGTGGTTACAATTTATTGACAAACAGAAAGCGAGGATGTGAATGGCTGCGCAATACGAACTGCTCAAAGAGCTGCTCAACAGCGGCACAAAGCTAAGCTTTGGACAGGATTTCTTTTTTAAGTTTTATCAGGCCTTTCTGCTGAAGGACCGCTGGATGCAGTACATCAACGGTGTGGGCACCACCCTGCTGGTCACCGCACTGGCGCTGGCGCTGGGCGTGGTCCTGGGCAGCGTGGTGGCGCTGGTGCGCGTGACCCACGACCAGCAGCGCCCCGGCCACAAAAACGCGGTGCTGGGCTTTTTTAACGCGGTGTGTCAGGTATATACCACCATCATCCGCGGCACGCCTATGATGGTGCAGCTGCTGATCATGAGTATGGTCATTTTTTCCAACAGCCGCAACTTTACCATGGTAGGTGCGCTGACTTTGGGCATCAACTCCGGCGCGTATGACGTGATCATCCTGAACTTCGCCAACTGCGACATGGTGGGGCACACCGGCGTGCTGGAGGCCGCCATCAAGGCCGTAGAGACGGTGGACACCTGCGTGGGCAAGGTGGTGGACGCCACGCTGAAGATGGGCGGTATCGCCATGGTGACCGCCGACCACGGCAACGCCGAGGATATGAAGCAGCCCGATGGCAGCCCCATGACCGCCCACACCACCAATCTGGTACCCTTCATCCTGTGCGGCGCCGGCACAGAGCTGCGGCCCGGACGGCTGGCGGACATCGCGCCCACCATCCTGGACGTGATGGGTCTGGCCTGCCCGGAGGAGATGGACGGTAAGACGCTGATCGTGAAGTAAAGTGAACGATCCGCTTTTACGCGAAGTCCCGAAGCGCGGCTTCGGGACTTCCTTATAAGGAGACAAACCCATGAACATATTTGTCATCGGCTGCGGGCGGTGGGGTTCCCTCATCACCTGGTATCTGGATCACATCGGCCATCATGTGACGCTGTACGGGCGGCAGAGCTCGCCCCGTATGCAGTCCTTTCTGGCCACCCGGCAGAACGATCTGCTGACGCTGCCAGACTCCGTGGGGCTGACCACCGACCTGCGGGACGTGGAGCAGGCGGAGACGGTCATCATCTCCATCGGCTCCCAGAGCCTGCGTTCTCTGCTGGCAGAGGCCCCCATGCAGGCCCTGCGAAGCAAGACGGTGGTGCTGTGCATGAAGGGCCTGGAGATGGGCACCGGCGAACGGCTCAGCGTTATCGCCGGATCGCTGCTGCATGAGAGCAACACCGTGGCGGTCTGGCTGGGGCCGGGCCATGTGCAGGAGTTCTACCGGGGCATCCCCAACTGCATGGTCATCGACAGCGGGAACGACGCCGTGAAGCGGCGGCTGGTGCAGGAATTCTCCAGCGACCTGATCCGTTTCTACTACGGCGGCGACATGATCGGCAACGAGGTAGGCGCCGCGGCCAAGAACGTGGTAGGCATTGCGGCGGGCTTTCTGGACGGCGTGGAGATGTCCAGCCTGAAGGGCGCGCTGATGAGCCGGGGTACCCGGGAGGTGGCGCGGCTGATCAAGGCTATGGGCGGCAATGAGCTGTCAGCCTACGGGCTGTGCCATCTGGGGGACTACGAGGCCACGGTGTTCTCGCCCTACAGCCATAACCGACAGTTCGGCGAGTCCTTCATCCGCCATCAGGACTACCACCGGCTGGCGGAGGGCTATTACACAGTGGAGGCACTGATGGTGCTCCGCGAAAAGCACGGCGTGGAGCTGCCGATATGCATGGCGGTACACAACATCCTGTACGAAAGCGCCGATCCCCGGGCAGAGCTGAGTGCCCTGCTGCGGCGGGGCCTGCGGGCGGAATTCGACGACTGAATATGAATAAAACATCCTCTGTCCGGCGACAATACGGGCAGAGGATGTTTTATTTCGGCGTGCCGCCCGCCGGAAGGGGCGGCGGCGGGACTTCCCGCCAGGAAAGGGACACGCATATGAAGGACTCCCGAAACGAACGGCTGCGGGCCATGTTCGCCGGGCGGGGCTATTACATAGCCATCGCCCTGTGCCTTGTGGCCGCAGGAACGATCGGCTATTTTGCCCTGAGAGAGCGCCCGGTGACCGTGGAGCAGACGGACACGCCGCCGGTGCTGGATATCCAGCCCGTCACCCCCACCCAGCCGGTGGTAAAGCCCGCGCCGGTGGTCATCCCCGACCCGGTGGAGGAGGCGGAGATCACCGAGCCGGCAGAGCTGCTGCCCCAGGTGGTATCCCCTCTGGACGGCACCACAGTGACGGTGTTCAGCATGACGGAGCTGTTATATGACCCCACTATGGCCGACTGGCGCACCCACGACGGCATCGACGTGCAGGCCGATGAGGGCGCAGCGGTGAAGACCGCTGCCGCGGGGACCGTGCAGTCCGTTACCGACGACGAGCTGATGGGCACCACGGTGGTCATTCAGCACGAAGGCGGGTACGCCACCCAGTACAGCAGCCTGCAGGCGGACGTGCCGGTGCAGCAAGGGCAGCAGGTGGCCGCCGGAGAGGTCATCGGCCGGGTGGGGGCCACCTCCGCCGCCGAGAGCCGCATGGGGCCGCATCTGCACTTCTCCGTCAGCCGGGACGGGGCGGTCATCGATCCCCACGACTATGTGAACGGCGGCGAATAAGCGAAAAGAACGCCCTGTCGGGCGTTCTTTTTTCGCTTATTCCATAGATGTGACGGTGCCCATGAACAGGGGCACGCAGGCGTGGGTGTCCACGACCATGTAGAGGAAGGGGCGATCCAGCGTCACGGTCTTGACGTCGGTGGGCCGCGCGCTGCCGCCGTTCACCTGCACTGACGTGGCCGCGGCGGCCCTGGTGCCGTTCTCGTCCAGCGACAAATACGTCTTGTGCAGCACGGAGGAGACGTACAGGTTATTGCCGCTGGGCGCGCTGCCGATGGCCCGCAGATCGGCTCTGGACACGTCAAACAGGTCCGTGATACCCATAGCCGTCAGCGCCTTCTCCAGCTCCAACTCCGTTTGGGCGGTAAACCGCGGGATGGACGCCTGCACATCGGCATAGTGATGGTCGGTGATCAGCTGATACAGGTGCTCGCCGGTGAGGTTCTTCAGGTAGTCCTCCAGCGTCACGCCCTCGTCGGGCAGCAGCGCTGCGAACGCATATTTCCCGCCGTCATAGGGCTTCAGGAAGCCGGTAACGTTGTTGCCGGACAGATAGATGCTCTCGCTGCTGGTCAGGTAATCCGCCGTCTGGCGCGCACCGGAGGCGGCGGTGAAGGTCCCGCCCTCGCGGATATCCGACGCTTCGTAGGGCGTCTCCCACCGGGCGTCAAAGCAGGCGGCATTGACCAGATACAGCATGGTGGCCTCGCCGGGCGCCTGCTCCAGCAGCTTGTCGATCAGGCCGTTTGTCTCCTTGCTGACCCAGCGGTTCAGGTCGGTGACCAGGCTGCCGTCGAACGCGGAACGATAGACCTCCGCGCTGTAGTAGTTGACGCAGGCGCGCAGGAAGCTGTCCTCCACCCGGAAGGTATCCCGCACCCACGCGGAGTTGGCCAGCGAAACGGCGCAGCTCTTGTACGCAGCAGGCAGGCTCATGCGGTAGGTGTACAGAAATTCATTCAGCTGGTTCAGACTCATGCCCGCCGCCGTTTCCATCTGCTTCAGGGTAGTTCCACCGGCGCCGTTGGCCGTCATGCCCAGTGCGTTCAGGATGGACACCGGTGACAGCAGCACCCCCGTCTCTCCCGCCCGTTCACTGCGAAGCAGTGACAGGGCGAAGGCCGACACCGCCTCGCCTCCGGCAGTCAGGTCGGTAGTCGTGTCCAGTGCCTGGGGCACGATATCCTTGGTCAGTGCCTGCGCCTTGATGCCGCAGCCGGGCAGGGCCAGCAGCATCAGCAGCGCCAGCACCAGCGCCGCCGCACGTTTTTTCATAGGATCCGCCTCCTTTCAAAAGGCTCATCTGCTATATAGACGCAATTCCTTCGGAAAAGGTTTCCCGCCCGCAGAAAAAGCGCCGCCATCGGCGGGGATGGCGGCGCGGTATGTCACTTGCAGTATTTCTCGATGTAGGCATCCTGGCACTTGATGATGATATCCACCGCCGCCTGACGGCCCAGCACGTCGCTGACCACGGTCTCCTTGCCCTCCAGGCTCTTATAGACCCGGAAGAAGTGCTTGATCTCGCTGGCCACGTGGGCAGGCAGCTCGGAAATATCCGTATACAGATGATAGGTGGGGTCCTCGAAGGGGATGGCGATGATCTTCTCATCCAGGTCGCCGCCGTCCTCCATGGTAATGACGCCGATGGGGAAACAGCGCACCAAACTCATGGGGCGGATGGACTCGCTGCACAGCACCAGCACGTCCAGGGGGTCGCCGTCATCGGCCCAGGTGCGGGGAATGAAGCCGTAGTTGGCGGGGTAGTGGGTAGAGGTGTAGAGGATACGGTCCAGCCGCAGCATACCGGTGTCCTTGTCCATCTCGTACTTGTTCTTGGAGCCCTTTTCGATCTCGATGACCGCCCAGAAATCCTCGGGCTTTACCCGCGCAGGCGCGATATCATGCCAAATATTCATAGGATGTTCCTCCTGTTCCAGTTTGTTCCGTGGACACATTATAGCGCAGAAAAGCGCGGCGCGCAACGGGGTTTTGCGACTTTGTCGAAATGTTTTTTCGAAAGGTGTTGACACAGGCCGGGCGGTGTGGTATCCTAATAAGTACCTGATCCGCCGGTGTGGTGGAATGGTAGACACAGGAGACTTAAAATCTCCCGGCAGCAATGCCGTACCGGTTCGAGTCCGGTCACCGGCACCACCCGGTACAGTACAATATCGCGGAGTAGAGCAGTTGGTAGCTCGTCGGGCTCATAACCCGGAGACTTTTCCGATTCTTCGGAGCTCTAAATTCCGCAAAAACTCTATATCGCGGAGTAGAGCAGTTGGTAGCTCGTCGGGCTCATAACCCGGAGGTCGGAGGTTCAAGTCCTCCCTCCGCAACCATCTTGAGTGGATGTAACTGATTTCAGTTACATCCACTTTTTTATTATCGTGTCCGGAGCAGGTTTACGCCTGCTCCGTTTCTTCTTCAAAAAAATCTTCAAAAAGGCCTTATGACATTTTTCGCGGTCAGAATTACTAAGCACAGCGGGCTGGACGGCGACTATCGCATGCTGTTGCGGGGAAGTTCTCTTTATGCTACGACTTCACCTTTTACTCGCAGGAGGGGAACGACGGCTTCGGCAGCGACATCGGCTGGACGTGTCCCTCCGGCTCCCAGCTGACGCAGGAGATATGGGCGTGGCAGGGTCATACGGATAAGCCCGCTCTGGCCACTCTGGAGCTGCACGCCAACAGCAGTCAGGAGGACTATTGGGGCGCGGCGACCTTCACCTGGTGGTACGAAAGTGACTTCGTCACACCGGAGGAGGTCTATGAAGGCGAATGGGGGCTGACCGCCAACGGGGAATACTCCGGCGTACTGATGCTGGATATGACCCGCACCGGCGGCAAGAGATACACGCCCGGCGAGACGGAACGGATCATCCACGATGGCTTCATCGTGCAGGTTCCCATGGCTTTTGAGGACTACACCTATCTGTCCGTTGACAAGGGACAGCACGGCTCCTATCTGCCCATTCAGATGGAGCCGGACACGGTGATCTACTTCTATCCCTGGTAGGGCATATAAGCGACAAAGCGATCTGGCGGCGGACAGTATCTGTCCGCCGCCCTTTGTATCCTGAAAACCACTCACTGGGCGAGTGGCTTTCGATATACAAAAAGGGAAGGCCCGTACGGGCCTTCCCTTGCTTTTCATTGATCGGTACGCGGGCAGGCTGCTGCCTGCGGGACGGTCATTTGCGTTTGGCGGAGTCCACCACCACCGCCTGGGCGGCGGCCAGCTTCAGGTCGTGGCGCAGCCGCAGGGGCGGCAGCTGCTGGCGCAGCAGCTCCACGGACAGACCGTACTGCTTGGACAGCTCGGCGTACTTGGCGTCCACGTCTGCCTCGGTGATGTCGATGCCCTCCCGGCGTGCGATCTCGGTCATGGCCAGCTCATAGCGCGCCGCCGCGGCGGCCTGCTCGCGGGCGTGGTCACGCAGCTGCTCCATCGTGGTGTTCCCCATCTCCAGATACTGCTCCAGGGACACGCCCTGGGCCTGCAGGTGGCCGCGCAGCTCGTTGATCAGCCCGTCCAGCTGGTTCTCCACCATGGCGGCGGGAATGGTAACGGTCATGGCCTCCGTCACCTGGCGGATCAGGTCATTGGCGAACTGCTCGGCGGCCTGGGCCTGCTTTTTCTGCACCGCCGTCTCCATGACGGCCCGGCGCAGGGCAGAGACATCGGCAAAGCCCTGCCGGCGGGCGAAATCATCGTCCCACTCCGGCATGGCCCGCCGGGTGATCTGGTGGACCTTGATATGGAACACCGCGTCCTTGCCGGCCAGCTCCGGGACGTACTCCGTGGGGAAGGTGACCTTTACGTCGCGCTCCTCGCCCACGGCGGCGCCGGCCACCTGCTCCTCAAAGCCGGGAATGAAGTAGCCGCTGCCCAGCAGCAGGGGATACTGCTCGCCCTTGCCGCCCTCAAAGGGCACGCCGTCCACAAATCCCTCGAAGTCCAGCGTCACCTCGTCGCCCATGGCGGCTCTTTCCGGATGCTGCACATCGGGGTTGGCCCGGGCGTACTCGTCCAGGGCGGCCTCGGTATCGTCATTGCTCAGCTCCACCTGGGGATAGACGGCGGACAGGCCCTTGTACTGGCCCAGCTCCACCTCCGGGTACAGATCGATAACGGCGGCGAAGGTGTAGCCGTCGGGGCCGATGGTCTCCACCGACAGGGTGGGGGTCCCGGCGATCTGGATATCGCTCTGGCTGATGGCCTCCACCAGCGCCTGGGGATAGGTGTCGTTGACGGCCTCCTGGTACAAAAACTCGGGGCCGTAGGCCTGTTCCAGATTTTCACGGGTAGGCTCGCCGGCCACGGGGCAGACGGACTTGACGCCCTGGTAGCATTTGGCCAGGGACGCCTGCCAGGTGTCCTTGTCCACGGCGATAGTCAGGCGCACCTGGCGCTGTTCGGGAAGCTCCTCCCGCTTGATGATCTGCATGGCAGTTCCTCCTGTGTCTGTATTGGAGACAGTATACTATACGCCGCCCCGGTTTGTCCAGTCCGTTCAACACCTGCGGTGATTTGCCTGAGTTGTAAAAATTCTGTGATATTTGCGGGGCGGGGGTTGCCTTTTCCGGGGCGGTTCTGGTACAATACGGGATACGAAATTATCAAGTCTGTCGGAGGGATCGTATGCAGGCGATCAAGCAATTCTTCAAGACCCATCCCCACGCCTGGTGGGGCGCGTATCTGCCGGTCTATCTGGCGATGTTTTTTACCATCGAGCACTTTATTACCGATAACTACTGGGCTACACAGACGGTGCTGGACACCTATATCCCCTTCTGCGAGTGGTTCATCTTCCCCTATGTGTCCTGGAGCCCGCTGCTGGTGGTGCTGGGCGTCTATCTGATCCTGAAGGACGCCGAGGGCTTCCGCCGGTATATGTGGTTCATCATGGTGACGTTCACAACGGCGGTGGTGTTCTGCATTCTGGTGCCCAACGGGCAGGATCTGCGTCCGGCGGTGATGGCGCACCACAATGCCGCCACCTGGCTGGTGGAGTACACCTATTCCATCGACACCAACACCAACGTCTTCCCCAGCGTGCATATTCTGGGCTGCATGGCGGCTGTGGCGGCGGTGTGGCACACGCCGGGACTGCGGAAGCCCGGCTGGCGCTGGGGCGTGACGCTGTACGCTATCCTCATCATGGCGGCCACCGTGTTCGTCAAGCAGCACGCGGCCATCGATGTGCTGGCCGGACTGCTGACCGGCGCCATCGCCTATGTGTTCGTGTATGTCATCGTTGGCCGGCGCCGCGACAGGCGGCTGGGCCGGGATCGCTGAAAAAGCGCCCTGCGGGGCGCTTTTTTGCGGCCTTTTTGCGGCGGCAACTTGACAAGTCACATGGCGGCGGGTAAAATGTGAAGTTGGCACACACCCTATATACTAACAAAGGAATGGTATAAAGCTATGGCTAAGGATCAGAGAAATGTAGAGGCGATCACCCCCATGGAGGAGGATTTCGCCAAGTGGTATACGGATATCTGCCTGAAGGCGGAGCTGGTGGACTACGCCAGCGTCAAGGGCTTTCTGATCCTTCGACCTTACGGCTATGCCATTTGGGAGAATATCCAGAAGTACATGGACGCGGAGTTCAAGAAGACCGGCCACGTGAACGTGGCCATGCCGGTGCTGATTCCCGAGAGCCTGCTGAAGAAGGAGGGTGAGCTGGTGGCCGGCTTCGCCCCGGAGGTGGCCTGGGTCACCCATGGCGGCAGCGAACAGCTGGAGGAGCGTCTGGCCTTCCGCCCCACGTCCGAGACGATGTTCTGCGACCACTGGAGCCACGTGCTGCACAGCTACCGTGAGCTGCCCATGCTGTACAACCAGTGGTGCTCCGTCATCCGCTGGGAGAAGACCACCCGCCCGTTCCTGCGGAGCCGCGAGTTCTGGTGGCAGGAGGGCCACACCATCCACGAGACGGCCGCCGAGGCCGAGGCCGAGACGGAGCAGCAGCTGAACTGCTACGCCGACGTGTGCAAAAACACGCTGGCCATGCCCGTGGTGAAGGGCCGCAAGACCGACAAGGAGAAATTCGCCGGTGCCGAGGCCACCTATACCATCGAGTGCATGATGAAGGACCACAAGGCCCTGCAGTCCGGCACCAGCCACTTCTTCGGCGACAAATTCTCCCGGGCCTATGACGTGACGTTCACCGGCCGGGACAATACCCTGCAATATCCCTTCCAGACCAGCTGGGGTGCGTCCACCCGGCTCATCGGCGCCATCATTATGACCCACAGCGACAACCACGGTCTGGTGCTGCCCCCGGTGATCGCTCCCACCCAGGTGGTGGTGATCCCCATCGCCCAGCACAAGGAGGGCGTGCTGGCCGCCGCCGCCGGTCTGCGCGACCGTCTGATCGCCGCCGGTATCCGCGTCAGCATGGACGACAGCGACCAGTCCGCCGGCTGGAAGTTCGCCCAGTACGAGATGAAGGGCGTGCCCCTGCGTGTGGAGATCGGCCCCAAGGACATGGAGAAGGGCCAGTGCTGCATCGCCCGCCGCGACACCGGCGAGAAGACCTTTGTCCCCCTGACGGAGCTGGAGAGCGCCGTGCAGCAGCTGCTGCAGGACGTGCACGACAACCTGTACGCCATGGCGGAGAAGAACCTGGAGGACAACACCTTCGATATGACCTCCTGGGAGGAGGTCAAGGAGATGGCCCAGGGCAAGGGCGGCTTCGCCCGTACCAAGTGGTGCGGCAGTCTGGAGTGCGAGCTGGCCATGAAGGAGAAGGCCGGCGTGTCCAGCCGCTGCATGCCTCTCAAACAGTCCGGCACCGTGGGCAAATGCCCTGTCTGCGGCAAGGAGTGCACCACCGATATCTACTGGGGCGTGGCGTATTGACACCCTCTGACCCTTTGGGCATGGTCCACAAAAACTGCGCAGAAATTTCGTGAAAAAAATAGAAAAAGTCCCTTGACAAAAGGGACTTTTTCTATTATCATATAACGGTACGCGTGCGACGGGTGGTATACACCCGGAGGCGTTTACACTGCGATGAACCGGGAGATTGCGGCCCATGGCCGGTAACTTCCGGGGAGTATGTCCGATCATCGGGCGGCTGAGAAGATTCTGCACGTCAGCGTAGATCGCTGCGCCAGAAGGGCACCGGCCGGATTCAGCCGGTGTTTCTTATGAGCCGGAATGATACGCACGGAACGGCGTATAAGAAAATTCTCGCCGTACGGCAGTTGGTCACGCAATCAAAAACCGTACGAAGTATTGGAGGAGCAAACCAAATGGCAAAAGAAATGATCCGCATTCGTCTGAAGGCCTATGACCACCAGGTCATCGACCAGAGCGCAGAGAAGATCGTCGAGACCGCCAAGCGCACCGGCGCTACCGTCTCTGGCCCCATCCCTCTGCCCACCAAGAAGGAAGTCGTCACCATCCTGCGCGCTGTTCATAAGTATAAGGACACCCCCAAGACGGTTGAGGCTCTGATGGGCCTTGAGCTTCCTGCCGGCGTTGAGATCGAGATCAAGCTCTAATCCCCAGCACACCTATTAAATTGTTGCTCTACCCAAAAGCTTATCGACTTGCGTGAGATAAGCGGGGTCAAGTCGGCAGAGCAATGGCGGGAGTTGCCGCTAACTAAGCCGACCAATAACCTTTACAGGAGGATCATACATGAAAGCAATCATCGGCAGAAAAGTTGGCATGTCTCAGATCTTCGACGAAAAGGGCCGCGTTATTCCGGTCACCGTTATCGAGGCCGGTCCCTGCGTGGTCACTCAGAAGAAGACCAACGAGAAAGACGGTTATGAGGCTGTCCAGCTTGGCTATGAGGACATTCGCGAAGCGAAGCTCTCCAAGCCCGAACTCGGCCACCTGAACAAGGCTGGCGTTTCCCCCAAGAAGTACCTGCGTGAGTTCAACCTTGACAACGCTTCCGAGCTGGTCATTCTTGCCATTGGCATGACGCTCGTAACGGCGGCCTCCGGCGGACAGGATATCTCCGTTGGCTCGGCCATCGCCATTGCGGGCAGCGTCGTCCTTCGCGTGCTGTGCGGCACGAATTCCCGCCCGGACACACTGCAGGCGCCGATCATCGCGGCATTTCTGGCCTGCTGTGTCGTCTCGATGCTCTTCGGCGCGTTCAACGGCACGCTCGTCGCGGTCTTTAAAATTCAGCCGATGGTCGCTACGCTCATTCTCTACACAGCGGGCCGTTCCATCGCCGCATGGATCAACAACAACGAGCTTCCCATGATCTCCGACCCCGCCTTTGCCTATTACGGCAATTTCCTGCCGGGCGTGGCAGTCCCGACGCCGATCTTCATCGCCGTGATCTGCATGGTTCTCGCATGGGCGCTGCTGCGGTTCACGAATATCGGGCTTTACTCGCAGGCGGTCGGCATCAACGCCAGCGCCGCGCGGCTCAACGGCATCCATCCGCAGTTTGTGAAGTTCCTGACCTATGTCATCCTCGGCCTGTGCGTGGCCGTTGCGGGCTTTATCAAGGTCAGCCGTTTCTCCACCATCAACTATTCCGTCGTCGCCAAGGACATTGAAATGGATGCGATCCTGGCTGTTGCGCTCGGCGGCAACGCGCTTTCGGGCGGCAAGTTCAACATCTGGGCCTCCGTCCTCGGCGCGTATGTCATCCAGTTCCTTACGACAACACTCTTTAAGTTCAACGTCGTTTCCAGTGCGCTGCCCGCGTATAAGGCGGTCGTGGTCATCATCCTCGTCGTGCTGAGTGCGCCGACGGTCCGCGAAAAGCTGGACGCGCTGAAAAAGCAGCGCAGACAACCTGCAAAAAAGGAGGCGGGCACGCATGCGGAATAAGGTAACGCAAACCGCGCTCACGCGCAAAAGCCGTCTGACAGACGCAAAGCTGCTGCTCATCATCACGATCTGCGTCTTTGCTGTCATGTATGTATGTGCGGTGCTGTTTCTCGGCTCCGGCTTCAAAAAGCCGCAGACGTTCTTCAATATCCTCAATGAAAACGCGGCGCTGCTCATTCTCTCGTGCGGCATGAGCCTCGTCATGATCACGGGCGGCATTGACATTTCTGTCGGCACGCTCACGGCGCTCGTCTGCATGAGCTGCGCGGTCAATCTCGACTATCAGGGCGGGACTGTCCTGACGGCCATCCTGCTGGCCCTCGGAATCGGCACGGCGTTCGGCCTTGTGCAGGGCTTTCTGATCGCATATCTGGACATTCAGCCGTTTATCGTCACGCTCGCAGGCATGTTCTTTGCAAAGGGTATGACGACCATCGTGAACGCCACGCAGTTCAACGTCGAAAACGCGGCGTTCAAGGCGCTGAAAGAGACGCGCATCTATGTGCCGGGCATGGGCTCCGTCAATAAGCTGGGCGCGTATGTTCCTGCCTATGTGGAGATCGGCGTTGTTGTGGCGCTCGTGGTCGTGGCAGTTCTGTTCGTGGTGCTCCGCTGGACGAAGTTCGGCAGAAGCGTCTATGCGGTCGGCGGCAACAGCTACAGCGCCAATATGCTGGCCATCAACGTCAAGCGCACAAAATTCCTCGCGCACCTCATCTGCGGCATTCTCGCAGGCATCGGCGGCTTCGTGTATTTCCTGCACGTCGGCTCCGGCTCCCCGTCGCACGCAAGCGGCGCGGAAATGAACGCCATCGCGTCCTCCATCATCGGCGGCACAATGCTGACCGGCGGCGTCGGCAATATCATCGGCACGCTCTTTGGCGTTTTGTCCCTGAGCACGATCAAGAATATCGTCTCCTCGCTGGGACTTGACGAGGCATGGTGGACAAATATCACGGTTTCTGCTATGATATGTCTGTTCCTTGTGATCCAGAGTCTGGTTTTGTCGCGTAAAAACAAGGATTCGTGAGGTGCTGCGTATGAAACAGTATTTTCTCGGCATTGAGCTCGGCTCGACGCGCATCAAGGCGGTTTTGCTGGACGAGGCGCATCAGATCGTAAAAAGCGGCGATGCGACATGGAAAAGCAGTCTGGAAAACGGCGTCTGGACATATCACATGGACGCCGTGCAGGCAGGGCTTTGCACCGCGGTCAGGAATCTCGGCGAGCTGCCGGGCGAGATCTCGGCGATGGGCGTCTCGGGCATGATGCACGGCTATCTCGCCTTTGACAAGAACTGGAACCTGCTGGCGCCGTTCCGGACATGGCAGAACACCATGACCGGAGAGGCCGCC
>OKTD01000616.1_pt1 | contig 14019 bp, 9 predicted proteins | sample 1606161 | NCBI WGS metagenome assembly OKTD01 (sample SAMEA3879527, study PRJEB24766) | human gut metagenome | biome: human-associated habitat; feature: feces | place: USA | collected 1985/1987 | reverse complement strand
AGAGCTTAAAGCAGCTTATGAAGCAGAACGCGGGCGTTTCCAACATTGAGATTACCGAGGGCAATATCAAAGCCTTTGAGAGTACGGCGAAAAAGTACGGTATCGACTTTGCGCTGAAAAAGGACGCGACGGAAAGCCCGCCCCGCTATCTGGTTTTCTTCAAGGGGCGGGACGCGGACGTACTGACCGCAGCCTTTAAGGAATTTTCCGCAAAAAAGCTGACACAGGAGAAAAAGCCCTCAATCCGAAAGCTGCTCTCTACCCTCAAAGAAGCTGCACAGGGCAGAAACGCGGAACGGGCAAAGGTCAAGAACAAGGACAGGGAGGTATCGCTATGAAGCCGGAAATCAAGAAGCTGCTTATCCTAAATCTCCCGTATCTGCTCTTTGTCTGGCTCTTTGATAAAGTGGGCGCGGCTGTCCGGCTCTCCCCCGGCGCGGACGCAAGCGCAAAGCTGCTACATCTTGGGGACGGTTTTACCGCCGCCTTTTCCAGTATCGCGCCGAGCTTCCACCCGGCAGATTTAGCTTTAGGCATTGCGGGGGCGGTCATTGTCCGGCTGATTATCTATGTCAAGGGCAAGAACGCGAAGAAGTACAGGAAAGGCATGGAATACGGCAGCGCACGTTGGGGAAATGCCGAGGACATAAAGCCGTACACAGACCCGGTATTTGAGAACAATATCCCCTTAACACAGACGGAACGGCTTACCATGAACAGCCGACCGAAGCAGCCGAAATATGCCCGCAACAAGAACATTCTTGTAATCGGCGGTTCCGGCAGTGGAAAGACAAGGTTTTTCGTCAAACCGTCGCTTATGCAAATGCACAGCAGCTATGTTGTCACAGACCCGAAAGGCACCGTCTTAATCGAGTGCGGGAAGCTCTTACAGCGGGGCGGCTATCGGATAAAAGTGCTGAATACGATTAACTTCAAGAAATCCATGAAATACAATCCCTTTGCCTATCTGCGGAGCGAAAAGGATATTTTGAAGTTAGTCAACACCATTATCGCCAACACAAAGGGCGACGGGGAGAAATCCGGCGAGGATTTTTGGGTGAAAGCGGAAAAGCTCTACTACACCGCGCTACGAGTATGTCCGCAAGAGTGAACTTTGGTGGAAACTGAATGATGAGATGGAGCAGCTCTGTCAGGAACTTCGCCGATATACTGTGTTCCGCTTGCTACCGGACGATTGCTATGACGCTTTCTTTTCGGTGATACGGGAGATCACAGGACAGTTCAGCTTGTTTCCTCCCGAGGAGCACAGCCTTTCAGAGGATGATCAGACAAAACTTCTCAGCGCCTCAGCGGAAGAATTCTTCCAGAGCGATGATGGGGACAGCGATCCTGAAATCTCCTTGGGACTGCTGGATCTGTTTCGTCGCAGAGAGGGCAGCGAGGAAAAGGGCGAGTTGTTTTATTACGAGATGTTTCGCCTCCTGGGAGCGTGCGAAGATACCTGGAGTGCCTACAAGAAATACATCGACCGCTACATGATGTATCTTCACGACATCCGTGCCTTTGTTCCTACCATCCGGAATTTCATCAAGTTTATCCTCTCCACACTCACGACCAATGGGCCGGAAAGTTATGCGGCAGCGCTCTATGGTTTCTATAACGATGATCGCACCGCAGAGAAGCTGATCGTCAACCCCATCACTTACCACGGGGACTGCTACAGGAGACACGATGAATATATGCTCTCCTATGTCCCGCGGGAGCTGCCGGACGGCTCCATGGCCATCTGTCAGGAGCATGTGACGGACAGCTTACAGGCGCTGATGAAGGCAGACTATATGCTGGCCCTGAATAGCGGACACAACATCCGCCGCTGCATCATCTGCGGGAAATACTTCATGCTGAAGAGCGGCGTCCACGCTTTGTACTGCGAAGGGGCCTGTCCCCACGCTCCTGGCTACACCTGTCGGCAATTTGGCACGGTGGAAGTTCAAAAGGAACTGGCAAAGAACAACCCCAAGGTGAAGGCCAAGCTGACTGCCTTTTCCAGGATCACGAAGGATATGCAGCGGGGAGCTATCTCTCAGGAGGATGCCAGAAGAGCCAAGGATCATGTGCGAGACCGGCTCTACGATGCGCTGCGCAGCCCGGATATCTCTGTTGAGGAGTTTTCTGAACAAATATCTACTGCGCAAGTGTATGAATATTGCCGCATCACCAGAGTGAGCAAGCCCCGAGGGCGTCCACCGAAAGCAAAGGCGGGTGGGACCCATGACCAATGAGGAATTGGTCCGCCGATATTACGGCGGTGATGAGCGCGCGCTGGAGGAGTTGTACCGCAGGAATCTCGGGCTGATCCGGCGCATCGCCCGGGAGACTGCCAGAGAGTTCAACTGTCTGCATATGGACAGGGAAAGACCGGGAGAGTTGTCCGGCTATACGAAAACGATTCTGGAGGATCTTTGCGGCGAGGGTGCGTTGGAATTTCTGACACGGGTCCAGAGCAGAGAATACGATGAGAGCCGTGCTGTGCTTGCCACCTACCTGTACCCACATCTGAAAGGCCGGATGACCCGTTGGCTGGAGCAACATATCGGAAATCTTTCTCTGAGCAAGCACGAGATGGATGCTGTCCGGCAGGCACAAAGGCTATATCATTCAGGTCAGTTCAGCATCGAAGAGATCGCGGAGAAAATGGATGTCCTTCTGGAACAGGCTGTCAAGCACATCCGTTACAACACCCATTTTGTTGGTGTCAATGATCTTATCCCTGGGAGCTATGACGGTGATCCCTTTGAGCGGCTGATGCCTGGGAATCTCTCTGTTTCTGCGGAGCAGGTCGTGTATCGAAAAGTCTGCATTGAGCTGCTGCAGGAACTATTTGATGCTCTCCCGAAGAAGGACAGGGACATCCTCGGAAAATTCTACGGCGTATTCGGATTTGAAAAAACTTCGCTGAAGGAAATCGGCATGTACCACATGATGAAGGAGTCCGCCGTGGAAAAGGCAAAGGAGCGTGCTGTCACAAAGCTGAAAAAAGCCTATCCGGGTAGCAGGCTGCAGATCTGGAGGAATGTTCATCGTATGATACGCAGACCGATCCTGCCAGCGAAGGATGACAGAGCACTGCGGCGCAGCTTCACGACTTCGACCCTACGAAATCAGGAGTCTGGAAGATCGTAGTTTCGATACAGTCTGGTGAGAATTTTGCGCAGACAGGAGACCGCAACAGTCCCCTTTAGGACATGTTTAGGAAAAATCAAGAGTCATACTCGCTTTTTTATACGTTCCGTGCTATAATGCAGAAAAACACGAAAGGCCGGCAACTATGGCTACACATATTTTAGTCGTCGATGACGAGACTGCGATCGCAGATCTGGTGGAGGTCTATCTGAAAAACGAAGGCTTCACCATCCACAAATTCTATAATGCCTCCGACGCCCTGGCTTGTGTGCGGACGACACGCTTGAATCTGGCGGTGCTGGATGTGATGCTGCCGGACATGGACGGCTTTACCCTCTGCCAGCGCATCCGGGAGGACCACCTGTTCCCCATCATCATGCTCACCGCAAAGGTGGAGGATATGGACAAGATCATGGGGCTGACCTTGGGAGCGGACGACTACATCACCAAGCCCTTCAATCCTCTGGAACTGGTGGCCCGGGTCAAGACTCAGCTGCGCCGCTACACCCGGTACAACCCCAGGGAGGGGACAGTCCAGGAGGTCACCGAATACGACTTTCGAGGCCTTCAGATCTCCAAGGCCACTCACAAGTGCGTCCTGTTCGGCGAGGAACTGGCCCTGACGCCCTTGGAATTCTCCATTCTCTGGTATCTATGTGAGCACCGGGGGAATGTGGTGTCCAGCGAGGAACTGTTTGAACATGTTTGGGGCGAGGCGTTTATGGACAGCAACAACACCGTCATGAGTCACATCGCCCGGCTACGGGAAAAGATGCACGAGCCCAGCCGAAAGCCCAAATTCATCAAGACCGTTTGGGGGGTGGGGTACACCATTGAGTAAGAAAGGAAATACCCGCAGCCGCCGGAGATCTTTGCGCATCTGGGGCGGCTACCTGCTGGTCCTCATGGCTTGGGTGGTCGCAGTGATGGCCTTGGCATTCCTGGGCTTCATCATCTGCGCCAGCATCACCTGGCAGCCCTCGCCGCTCTACGACTTCCTGAATTGGGTTCGAGACTACATCGTTCTGGTCTGCATCGTCACAGTGCTGGCGGGCTGGGTGGTCATCAGCTTCTATTTTATCTCCAAGCCCATCAAGCAGCTGGACGTGGTGGCCAATGCGGCAGAGCAATTATCCCGCCCCAGTGAGGAGCCCATCCAGCTGCCGAATTCCCTGGAGGACATCTCCATCCAGCTGAATCTGGCCCGGGAGCAGGCTCTCCGGGACGCCCGGGCAGCCCGGGAGGCAGAACAGCGGAAAAACGACCTAATCGTCTATCTGGCCCACGACCTGAAAACGCCCCTGACCAGCGTCATCGGCTACCTGACCCTCCTGCGGGATGAGCCTCAGATCTCCCCGGAGATCCGGGCCAGGTACACCGGCATCGCCCTGGAGAAGGCGGAGCGGCTGGAGGACCTCATCAACGAGTTCTTCGACATCACCCGCTTCAACCTCTCTCGCCTGGAGCTGGAGCGGCAGAGCGTGGACCTGACGCGGATGCTGGAGCAGGTCGCCAGCGAATTCCGCCCCATTTTCGCAGAATCGGGGCTGTCATGCAGCCTGGATCTGCCGCCCAAGCTGCACTATTCCTGTGACCCGGATAAGCTGGCAAGGGTCTTTGATAATCTCCTGCGCAACGCGTCTTATTATAGCCTGCCGGACAGCACGGTGGAAATTGCCGGACGGATAGAGGCCGGGAAAATCGTACTCACCTTCTCCAATGCGGGAAAGAACATCCCCCAGGAGAAATTGGACCGGATCTTTGAACAGTTCTTCCGTCTGGACAGCTCCCGCGCCACCCGGACAGGTGGTGCGGGCCTTGGCTTAGCCATCGCCAAGGAGATCGTGGAGCTCCACGGCGGGACCATTCGGGCGGACAGCACCGAGGATCGGATCACCTTCACCATCTGTCTTCCGTCAGACCATTCAGAAGCGCCGTAAGAAAATCACAAGAATTTCGCAGAAAACTTGCAAGGCATCCGTTGGTAGATAGACAAGTATGAAACGCCTGGTTCTGGTACCATTTCAGTATCAGAACCAGGCGCTTTATTTTGATTAGGAGGTCTTATCCCATGAAAACCATTCTCGTTCTCTTCGGCGGATGCTCCACGGAGTACGAAGTTTCTCTCCATTCCGCCTATGCGGTGCTGTCCCACATGGACCCCGCCCGCTATACTCCTTTGGCTGTGGGCATCACACGGGAGGGGCAGTGGCTCTGCTATACCGGCGACCTCTCCCGGCTGGAGGACGGTACTTGGCAGCAGGCGGCAGACTGTATCCCCTGCACCCCGCTGGTGGAACGGGAGGCCCACGCTTTACTACTGCTGGACGGCTCCGGCCGCCGTCTCCTCTTTGACGCGGTATTCCCAGTCCTCCACGGCAAGAACGGCGAGGACGGTACGGTACAGGGACTCTTTGAACTGGCCGGGGTCCCGGTCATCGGCTGCGGGACATTGTCCAGCGCCTTGTGCATGGACAAGGACCGGGCCCACCAGCTGGCGGCCCTGGCCGGCATCCGGGTCCCCCGGAGCCACGTCTTTCATTCCAGCGATGATTTCAGCCGGATCGCCCAGGCAGCGGAGGAACTGGGATACCCGGTGTTTGTCAAGCCGGTCCGGGCCGGTTCCTCCTTCGGTATCACCAAAGTCTCCGGGCCGGAAGAGCTGCCCGCCGCCATGGAGGAGGCATTCCGCCACGACAGCGCCGTGATCCTGGAGGAGACGATCCCCGGCTTTGAGGTGGGCTGCGCGGTCATGGGCAACGAGGAACTGACCGTGGGTCTGGTGGACGAGATTGCGCTGTCGGAGGGCTTTTTCAACTATGAGGAGAAGTACACCTTAAAGACCTCCGCCATCCACTGTCCCGCCCGCATCCCGCCGGAGAAGGCGGCAGAGATCCAGGCAGCGGCAAAAACCATTTACCGTACCCTGGACTGCCGGGTATTCGCCCGGGTGGATCTGTTCCTCACCCCGGATGGGGAGATCGTCTTCAATGAGGTCAACACCATCCCCGGCTTCACCGCCCACAGCCGCTACCCCAGCATGATGCAGGGCATCGGCATTTCCTTTGGGGAGCTGGTGACCCGCCTGATCGAGTTGGGGGTGGTGGGATGAGAACCGTGTCGATTCCCCGGGAGCAGATTTTTCAGGGGCCGCTGGTCCTGGTCAACCGGGCGCATCCCCTGCATGAAAAAGAGCGATCTGCGCTGACCTCGGTGGACCCGCACCACCCCGACATTCTTCTTGAAAGCCGGGCACGGCAGCTACTGTCTGCCTGTATCCAAAAGGCGGGGGGACAGCGGGAGATCGTGCCGGTGTCCGGCTGGCGGAGCCAGCAGGAACAGCAGCGGATCTGGGACGACTCCATGGTGGAGCATGGGGAGACATTTACCCGCCAGTATGTGGCCCTTCCAGGATGCAGTGAGCATCAGACCGGCCTCGCCATCGACCTGGGAAAGGCTGCCGGATACATCGACTTCATCCGGCCTGCCTTTCCCTATGACGGCGTCTGCGGAAGATTTAGGCGTCTGGCGGCCCGGTACGGCTTTATCGAACGCTACCAGCGGGGCAAGGAGGAAGTCACCGGGATCTCGGCTGAGCCGTGGCACTTCCGCTATGTGGGGGCGCCCCACGCCCAGCTGATGGAAACCAACGGGCTGTGTCTGGAGGAGTACCGGGACTTTTTGCGGCAGGGTCCCCGGAGCGTCGCTCTGGAAAACGGCCGCATGGCCCAGGTGTTCTATGTGCCCGCCGCCGGAGCCGTCACAGAGGTGGAAGTGCCGGAGGGCTGCTGCCAGATATCCGGCGACAATGTGGAGGGATTTATCCTGACATGGTGGGGGGATACCCATGAGAACGGCTAAGAAAACCGTCCCGACTTTGGACCTCTTTCGTCTGGCGGCAGTCCTGCTGGTGGTGATGAACCACACCTCGCCCCTGGCGGATGTGTCTGCCATGGCTGATTTCTGGCTTACCCGGGTACTGGCCCGGGTGGCAGTCCCATTCTTTCTGATGACCACTGGGTACTTTCTGAGCCGGAATCACTGGGCTGGTGTGGGGCGGCAGCTGAAAAAGCTCTGCCTGCTCTACGGCGTCTGCATCCTTTTGTATCTGCCAGTGAATCTCTATGCCGGCAGCTTCACCGGTCCGGCGGATGTTTTGCGGAAACTGCTGGTGGACGGCACCTTCTACCACCTGTGGTATTTCCCGGCGACCATTCTGGGCATCGTCATCGCCCGGTGGCTCAGCCGGCTGGGCCTGCGGGTGGCTCTGCCTGTGGCGGCGCTACTCTATCTCATCGGTCTGGGCGGGGACAGTTACTATGGACTGGTTTCCCAGATCCCGCTGCTTCGGACCCTTTACGACGGCATTTTTACACTGTGCGGCTATACCCGCAATGGCCTGTTCTTCGCGCCACTGTTCCTTCTGCTTGGGGCCGCCGGAAGGCGGTGGAACCAAAAGCTGTCTCTGGCGGGCTTCTTCCTCTCTCTGGCAGCCATGAGCGCCGAGGGGCTGTGGCTCCATCGCATGGATGTCCAGCGCCACGACAGCATGTACCTCGCCCTCCCCCTGTGCATAGTATGCCTTTTTTCTCTGCTGCTGGGCGGAAACAAGGGCGAGTCCAGGAAAGTCCGGGAATTTTCCACAGCCATGTATGTGCTCCATCCCCTCTGCATCGTACTGGTCCGGGGAGCGGCAAAGCTACTGGGACTGGGAGAAATGCTCATTGAAAACAGTGTTCTCCATTTTATTGTGGTGCTGGCGCTCAGTGCGCTGCTCTCCGCCCCTTGCCTGCTGAGGCTTCAAAAGAAGCCCAGCCCCACCGCTCGGGCCTGGCGGGAGGTGGATCTGGCGGCCCTTGGGCACAACGCCCAGGTGCTGCGGAACACATTGGCCCCGGGGACAGAGCTGATGGCGGTGGTAAAGGCGGAGGCCTACGGTCACGGCGGGGCAGTGACCGCCCGCACCTTACAGCGAGCGGGCGTCCGGGCCTTTGCCGTGGCCTGCCTGGCCGAGGGGATTGCTCTGCGAAAGGCGGGCATCCGGGGGACGATCTTGATCTTAGGTTATACCTCCCCGGAGGAAGCTCCGCTCTTGACACGATGGCATCTGACCCAGACGGTGGCGGATATTGACCACGGGCGGGCCTTGGCAGCCAGAGGGCGGCGTGTCCATGTCCATCTGGCCCTGGACACGGGGATGCACCGGCTGGGCATCCTGGCGGAAAACCGGAAGGAGATCCTGGAGGCATTCCGGCTTCCAAACCTGGTAGTGGACGGTGTCTTTTCTCATCTATACGTCTCGGACAGCCTGGAAGCCGAAGATGTTGCCTACACCCAGGAGCAGCTGACCTTGTTCTATGATACGGTGGCCTGGCTCCGAACTGCCGGATATGATCCCGGCAAAGTTCATATCCAGTCCAGCTATGGACTTTGGAACCTCCCAGCTCAGCCCTGTGACTATGTCCGGGCTGGAATCGCACTCTATGGAGTTCGAAGCGATGATGCGCCTGTTCAGCGAAGCCTTGACCTGCGGCCGGTTCTGTCTCTCCGGGCCAGAGTGGCCAGTATCCGCACTGTGCAAGCCGGAGAGAGCGCCGGGTACGGGCGGGTCTTTCAGGCAGAGCAAGAAACCAAACTGGCGGTGGTCACCATCGGCTACGCGGACGGGCTGCCCCGGGATCTGCCTCAGCGGGGCGGCCAGGTGCTGATTCAGGGCCGGCGTTGTCCTATGGTGGGGCGGATGTGCATGGACCAGTTGCTGGTGGACGTCAGCGATCTTTCGGAGGTCGCTCCTGACGATACAGTGACTATTATCGGCCGGGATGGCGGTCAGGTGATTCGGGCAGAGGAACTGGCTGCATGCTGTGGGACGATTACCAACGAACTGCTCTCCCGGTTAGGCATGCGGTTACCCATTGTTTCTGGTTAAAGAGCGGTAGGGAATTTTACAAAGATTCCGGTTCGGATTTCAACATGAATATACCTTTAAACAGGAATAGCCACCAACCACGATGAAATGGTTGATGGCTATTCCCGTTTGGTCGACACCAAGAGATTCTCTCAATCGGTTTAATCTGGTGTTTTCAAGATGTCCTTATGAGGAGTCGCCCTTGCGGTCTCTTTTTTATTACATTCTTCCGCTGATCCGCAGTCGGTTCAGCGCGCGGGCCAGGTTGCCCTGGGCCAGCTGGTACTCAGCCATGCTGCGCTTCTGCCGCAGCTCCTCCTCCGCCTCCCGGCGGGCCCGGAGCGCGCGGTTCACGTCGATATCCTCCGGCCACTCCGCCGCGTCCAGCAGCAGAAGCACCCGGTCCCCGTCGATCTTGAACAGCCCCGGCGCCACCGCCGCCCGGCGGTGCTCGCCGTCCTCCGTCTCGAACCGCAGCTCGCCGGCGCACACCGCGCCCACAGCGTTGCTGTGGCCGGCCAGCACACCGTACTCGCCGTCCGTCACGGGGATGACCGCCGACACGCACTTGCCCTGAAAGAAGGGCACGCTGGCCGCCAGCACGTCCAGTTGGAACACGGCCGCCATCACATACCGCCTTTCTTCAGCTCCTCGGCCTTGCGCTTCACGTCATCAATGGTGCCCGCGTTGAAAAACGCCGCCTCGGGATACTCGTCCATCGCGCCGGACAATATCTCCTTAAAGCCCCGCAGCGTCTCGTGCAGGGGCACGAACACGCCGGGTGCGCCGCTGAACTTCTCCGCCACATAGAAGGGCTGGGACAGGAACCGCTGGATACGGCGCGCCCGCGCCACGGTCTTCTTGTCCTCGTCGCTGAGCTCTTCCATACCCAGAATGGCGATGATATCCTGCAGCTCCCGATACTTCTGCAGCGTGGACTGCACCGCCCGGGCGATGTTGTAGTGCTCCTCGCCCACGATGTCGGGCTCCAGAATGCGGGAGGTGGACTCCAGCGGGTCCACAGCGGGATAGATGCCCTGCTCCGCGATCTTACGGCTCAGCACCGTGGTAGCGTCCAGATGGGAGAACGTGGTGGCCGGTGCCGGGTCGGTCAGGTCGTCCGCAGGCACATACACCGCCTGCACGGAGGTAACAGACCCGTTCTTGGTGGAGGTGATGCGCTCCTGCAAAGCGCCCATCTCCCCCGCCAGCGTGGGCTGATAGCCCACGGCGGAGGGCATACGGCCCAGCAGCGTGGAAACCTCGCTGCCCGCCTGGACAAAACGGAAAATATTGTCGATAAACAGCAGCACGTCCTTGTGCTCCTGGTCGCGGAAGTACTCCGCCATGGTCAGGCCCGACAGCGCCACGCGCATACGCACGCCGGGGGACTCGTTCATCTGCCCGAAAACCAGCGCCGTCTTGTCGGACACGCCGCTTTCCCGCATCTCGCCCCACAGGTCGTTGCCCTCGCGGCTGCGCTCGCCCACGCCGGTGAAGATAGAATAGCCGCCGTGCTCCATAGCCACATTGTGGATCAGCTCCTGGATCAGCACGGTCTTGCCCACACCGGCGCCGCCGAACAGACCAATCTTGCCGCCCTTGGGATACGGCTCGATCAGGTCGATGACCTTGATGCCCGTCTCCAGAATATCCGCGGCGGGCATCTGCTCGGCGAAGGTCGGTGCGGCGCGGTGGATCTCCCACCGGGGCGCGCTCTCGTCCACCGGCGGTTCGCCGTCGATGGGATCGCCCAGCACGTTGAACATACGTCCCAGCGTCTTCTCACCCACCGGCACCCGGATACCGTGTCCTGTGGCGGTGACGGTCAGCCCGCGGGCAAGCCCGTCGCTGCCTGCCATCATCACGCAGCGTACGGTCTTGTTCTCCAGGTGCTGCTCCACCTCCATGGTATAACGCTGACCGTTCGCCTCCACGGTCAAGGCCTCATTGATGGCGGGCAGGCTCCCCTCCGGGAAGCGCACGTCGATAACAGGGCCGGAAATGCCCGTGATAGTACCTTGTTTCATTGAGGTCAGCCCTCCCTTTCTTTCTTGCTGCGCTGGGCGCGCTCACCGGCGGAGACCTCGGTGATCTCCTGGGTGATGGCCGCCTGGCGCGCCCGGTTGTACTGGACGGACAGGTCCTTCAGCAGCTCCTCCGCGTTCTGATCCGCCGCGTTCATGGCGGTCATGCGGGCGCTCTGCTCGCTGCAGAAGCTATCCATCAGCGCGCTGTAAATATAGCCGGTCAGGCAGCTGCGGGCGGCGTTGTCCAGCACCGCCCCTGCGGACGGCACGAACTCATACGCCTTATCCCCGGCGGCAGCCGCCGCGGCGGCGTGAAAGTGCTCCCGGTGCATCGGCAGGATCCTCTCCTGCCGCACCACAGCCTCCAGGCCGTTCTTCATGTCGGTATAGATGACCCATACCGCGCTGATCTCTCCCGCGTCGAACCGTTCCAGCAGCAGCTCCGCGATATGCCGCGCCCGGTCCAGCGTAGGGTTCTGCGCCGTGTAGTGAAAGCTCTCCTCGATGGCGATCCCCCGCTGGGCAAACCAGCGCCGGCCGTACTCGCCCACCACATACAGCGCCGCGTCGCCGTGGGCGGTCAGCAGCTGCTGCGCCTGCCGGATGGCGTTCTGGTTGTACGCGCCGGCCAGTCCCTTGTCCGCCGTGATCAGCAGGCACGCCGGCACGCCGGGCAGGGGCTTGGCGTTGGGATCCACCGGATCCACATACCGGCTCTCTATGGTGCTGTCCGCGTTGAACACGCGGCCGATCTCCGTCTGCAATGCCTGGAAATAAGGCCGTGTGTTGTCCAGATCCTGCTTGGCCTTCCGCAGCTTCGCCTGGGAGATCAGATACATGGCGTGGGTGATCTTCTGGGTCTGCCGTACGCCTCCGATGCGCCGGCGGATCTCACTGGTGCTGGCCATGCGCTCACCGCCCGCCCGTGCGCTTGAATTTCTCCAGCGCGGTCCTGGCAAAGTCGTTGATCTGGCCACGCAGCTCGTCGTCCAGCGCCGCGCCCTGCTCCAGCTGGAGCATCAGGCTCTGCCGCTGCGCGGCGAACTCGCCCAGCAGGAAGTCCCGCAGGGCGCACACCTGGGCCACCGGCACCTGCTGATAGAGGTGCGCCATGGCCGTCACCAGCGTGACGATCTGCTGTCCCTGGCTCAGCGGGGCGCTGCGCCCCTGCCGCAGGATATACATCAGGCTCTGGCCGTAGGCCAGCTGGCTCTTCGTCTCCTCGTCCAGGTCGCTGGAGAACTGGGTGAACACCTCCATCTCGCGGTACTGCGCCAGATCCAGACGCAGGGTGCCCACGGCCTTCTTCATAGCCTTGGTCTGGGCCGCGCCGCCCACACGGGACACGGACAGACCCACATTCACCGCCGGCCGGTGGCCGGAGAAGAACAGACTGCTCTCCAGAAAGATCTGACCGTCGGTGATGGAGATGATGTTTGTGGGGATATAGGCCGACACGTCGCCCGCCTGGGTCTCCACGATGGGCAGGGCGGTCATGCTGCCGCCGCCGCGCTCGTCGCTGAGCCGCGCCGCGCGCTCCAGCAGACGGGAGTGCAGATAGAACACGTCGCCGGGATACGCCTCGCGTCCGGGGGACCGCCCCAGCAGCAGGCTCAGCGCACGGTAAGCGATGGCGTGCTTGCTCAGATCGTCGTACACGATCAGCACGTCCTTGCCCTTGTTCATGAAATATTCGCCGATGGCCGCGCCGGCATAGGGCGCGATGTACTGCATGGACGCGGACTCGCCCGCGCCGGCGCACACGACGATGGTGTAGCGCATGGCGTCGTGCTTCCGCAGCAGCTCGGCGATCTGCGCCACGGAGCTGGCCTTCTGGCCGATGGCCACGTAGATGCAGATCATATCCTTCCCCTTCTGGTTCAGGATGGTGTCGATAGCGATAGCGGTCTTGCCGGTCTGGCGGTCGCCGATGATCAGCTCACGCTGGCCACGGCCGATGGGGATCATGGAGTCGATGGCCTTGATGCCGGTCTGCAGCGGGACGCTGACGGACTTGCGCTCGATGATGCCGGGCGCGGGGCTTTCCACCGGGGCATAGCCGGCGGCTTCCACCGGGCCTTTGCCATCGATGGGCGCACCGAGGGCATTGACGACACGGCCGATGAGGGCTTCGCCCACCGGGACCGAAACGACACGGCCGGTGCGGCGGACGGTATCGCCTTCCTTGATGCCGCCGTCATCGCCCAAAATGATGACAGCGACGGTATTTTCCTCTAAGTTCTGGACAATGCCGTATTCCCCATTGGGGAATTCCAGCAGCTCATTCATCATGCATTTTTCCAGGCCGGAGGCACGGGCGATACCATCGCCGACCACCAGGACGGTGCCGACCTCTTCCTGCACGATATGGTTTTCATAATTTTTGATCTGGGACTTGATGATCTTGGTTATTTCCTCCGGTCTCAGTTCCATGGAACCACCAGCTTTCTCTTGATGTTTACAGAACGGCGCCGCGCAGCAGGCCGCTCAGTTCCTCCAGGCGGCCGCGCAGGGAGCCATCCCACACACGGCCGTCGATCTCCACCCGGATGCCGCCGATGAGCGACGGGGAGACGGTGCCTTCCAGCAGGACATGCTTGCCCAGCGTTTCCCCCATGCGGGCGGCCAGCGCCGTAAGCTGTGTCTCCGTAAGCGGCACCGCGGAGCTGACACGGCCCCGGACGGTATTGTGGTCTTCCAGCCAGCGCTGCTCGTAGCGGGCGGCGCAGCCGGCAAAGGCGGGAAGTCTGCCCCTTTCACACAAAAGACTCAGAAAATTGACAAGATAGGGGTGCACCTGCCCGGTCAGTGCTTCCCCTATCAGGCGCAGGCGCTCCTCCCGGGGGATATCCGGGCTGGTAAGCAGGGCGGGGTACTGCGGATTTTCCCGGAACAGGCGGGCCAGCAGCTTTACCTGCTCCAGCAGCTCATCACAGA
>OKTD01000614.1_pt1 | contig 14093 bp, 10 predicted proteins | sample 1606161 | NCBI WGS metagenome assembly OKTD01 (sample SAMEA3879527, study PRJEB24766) | human gut metagenome | biome: human-associated habitat; feature: feces | place: USA | collected 1985/1987 | reverse complement strand
TACCTCCTGCTCCGACCAAAGAAGATAGAAGGCCTAAAGCTTTTATTCGTGATCAGGATATACATAGATGGAGGCATGAGTGGCGAAAGAATTTGGGTAATGGTGCCAAACTGTGGGGAAATGAAACTCAAGTTGGGGGATAATTCGATAACGTTCTATCTATGAGATTCAAATAAACATGATAAACAAATTTAAGATGATTATGAAATTTAAGATTGTATGGGTATTGGTGATGATGCTATCTCTCCATGGCTATTCTCGGGAAAAGTATGGTGATAGTTTCTCTTTTGCAAGGTCTGGAACGGATATTCTTGAAGTAAGGAAAGGAAATTTATCGGTAGGAGCGTCCACTGTGGCATCTTCTTCCAAAGGGAAGCATTCTTCAGCCAAAGCTGTAGACGGTAGTTTGACTTCTTTCTGGCAATCTAGCCAGTCTGCCGGATGGATTGTAGTAGATTTGAAAACCTCTTATTCATTGACTAGCATTTGTCAGGTATTTCATGAATCGTCTGTTTGGAAATTCAAGGTAGAAGGCTCTGTTGATAAAGAGAATTGGTTGCTGTTGGTAGATAAGACGAAAGGAGCTTCCGGTGATGTTTTTGCAGAAAGTGTGAGTGGCGTGTACCGTTATGTAAAATTAACTGTCCTTGAGTCTAAAGATGGTTTTCTGCCTTCTTCGAAAGAATTTGTTATAAATGGAACAAATGCGGATAAGAATATTGCTTTAGGTAAGCAATGCACTAATGTGGTGCTGCAAAAGGATCATAATCCGAATGATGCTTTGGATGGAAATATGTCAACCTATTGGATTGCTGATAATGAGCAGTTTCCCCAATCTTTGACTGTTGATCTGGAAGAGGTTTGTACGTTATCCGGAATTCAGCAAATCTTTAAAGACCATGATAGCTGGAAGTTTAAGATTGAAGGTTCCAATGATGAATTGCACTGGGCTGTTTTGGTTGATAATACAGATGGTATTAGTGGATTTGATTTCAAAACTCCGGTTTCAGGAGAATTCCGTTATATTAGACTGACTATTTTGGGCTCAGCGAAGGGATATTGGGCACACAGTTGTGAATTTCGAGTTTTTGGAACAGAAAAAGATGTGGTTTCTTTAGGCGGTCGGGAACTTGAGGATTTGGCCTTTAATGCTTTAGCTGCCACTTCTTCGTTTTGCGACAATAATCATACTCAGAAGAAGGCCTTTGATGGTGACAATACTACTTTTTGGTATGCGGACAATAATGCTTATCCGCAATGGTTATGTGCGGATTTAGGTTTGCCATGTGATGTTCGGAATATAAAACAGACTTTTGTGGAAAAAGATGTTTGGTCCTTTATTATTGAAGGGTCAAATGATAATAAAAAATGGGACTTATTGGCAGACTGTCGTTCGGGTATTGCCGGTACTGAGTACGTAAAAGAATTGAATGGTGTATATCGGTATATCAAATTAACTATATTGGATGCCAAAAGTAAAAGTAGAGCAGGTAGCCGTTCGTTGGTCATTAAGGGGTTTGGTTCACCACGTAATGCAACGTGGTGGGAAGAGACTTCTGGTATGACAAGGTATTACCCCAAATACTATCGCCAAACGCTTAACTCTATAAAAGACAGTTTGGATATATTGCAGGCACAAGGTTATCGTAATATTGAACTTTCGGCTATATATGAAGGTGATCCTAGTGTGTGGGGAGGGCTTGGAGCTACAAATAACTATGCCATAGACCCGTCTATTGGAACATTGGAGGATTTTGAGGACCTTCTCCGTGAAGTACATGCACGGGATATGAGGCTGACTTTCTTTGGAAATGTTGGTTATTGCTGGTATAAAGCTCCTTTCTTTGAAAAAGCATGTGATGATCAGCGTAATGGTGTATATAGTAAGGAGAGGAACTGGTTTCATTTCAGTGATAAGAAGTTGAATGACAATTGGTTTTGGAGTGACAGAGCCCAGGCTTATTACTATTCGTGTTGGGGAAACTCGGATGGGGCTGAAGGACGCATTCCAAGCTACAACTTTAACAATTGGGAGTGGCAGGAAGAGTGTCGGAATTATCTGGACTTTTGGGCAGATAAGGGGGTGGATGGAATACTTCTGGATGCTCCTGAGGTCTATGATGGTATTACTGACGATATTATCAATGAGTCTATTATAAAAGTTTTAAATCGTAGAGGCATTCTAACTAATGCGGAGGGAGCTTCAAATATTGAAAAATGGATTAGCTGGTTTGATTTTAAACTAATTCAAGGTTTTGATATGTATGGTTGGGGCGGTGGAAAAAGAAGTGAGGTCTTAAATGCCAGAAGAAATCAGAACCCATGTGAATTGAATGGAAAGTTGAAGAGTTATAGAGACCGTATTGTGGCATTGGGGGCAACAACTATTACTCCACCAATGTGGGAGATTCCAGCTACTAATGAGGAGCGCCTTTTTGAATTGGCTTATTTAATTTCCATGGGGACAGTAGTAATAAACCATTATGGTGATCATCATTCGGATTATATAGCCCAATTAATTCTTGATAAGTGGCCTCAAAAGGACCAGAAGAAGTTTTATGATTTAATCAGGTTGCAGAATGGCTATAACGGGTTGGCTCCCATGGGACAGCGCACTTGTATTCCTTCAAATGATGATAGTAAGTATACTGTCTTTAAACGAAGCAATAAAGATGGGAAAGTTTCGGCCCTAGTCATTATGAATTTCCAGAATAGTACGGAAACCATTTCTGTGAATTTGAAGAATACGGGTATCTTGCTGGGACAAACTCCTCTAAATCTATTGGATGGAGATAATATACCACCTGTATTGTCTGAGGACTATCATATTACATTGCCTCGGTATTCAAAATGAAGAATAAGATGTGAGAATTTCTTCTGTATAATATGTGGAGAACTACTATTATAAAAAGATAATAGATTTCTTGATCATGATTCCGTGGGGCTGGGAAGTTCCACGGAATTTTATATTTTTATTTCGCGACGATTTATCCTGCCCAGTCCTCCCTATCCAGATTTCTATATCCGATAGCTTCCGCCAAGTGTGCCGGCTGTATCAATTCGCAGCCTTCCAGGTCGGCGATGGTGCGTGATACTTTCAATATACGGTCGTAGGCGCGGGCCGAAAGGTTTAGGCGGTTCATGGCAGTTTTGAGCATGGCAAGTCCTTTGTCATCCGGACGGGCGTAGCAGGCAAGCAGTTTACTGTTCATCTGGGCATTGCAATATACACCGGGAATGTCTGCATACCTTGCTTCTTGAATTTGTCGGGCACGTATCACACGCTCGCGTATGGTGGCGCTCGATTCGCCGGGGCGAGAATCTGCCATCTCTTCAAAGGGGAGTGGGGTGACTTCAATTTGCAGGTCGATACGGTCGAGCAAAGGTCCGGATATGCGGTTCAGGTACTTTTGTACTTGTCCAGGACTGCATACACAAGCCTTGGTGGGATGCGTGTAATACCCGCATGGACACGGATTCATAGAGGCTACCAGCATAAAACTTGCCGGGTACTCTACATTGCATCGGATGCGTGACACGGTAATCTTCCTATCTTCCAGCGGTTGGCGAAGAACCTCCAATACGTTACGGCTGTACTCTGGCAGTTCATCAAGATATAAAATTCCGTTATGTGCCAGACTGATTTCACCGGGCTGGGGGAAACTTCCTCCACCGGTCATCGCTACCGTAGAAATGGTGTGGTGAGGGGCGCGGAACGGGCGTTTCGAGATGAGTCCACCGTCTTTGCCCAACTTTCCGGCAACAGAATGAATCTTGGTCGTTTCCAGACTCTCTCCCAAAGAGAGGGGAGGAAGTATAGATGGCAGACGCTTGGCAAGCATGGACTTACCGCTGCCCGGCGAACCGATGAGAAGTATATTGTGGCTGCCCGAAGCAGCTACCTCCAAGGCTCGTTTCACATTTTCCTGTCCTTTTACTTCTGCAAAGTCGAAATCAAAGTTGCTCTGCTGGGAATAGAATTCCTCGCGGGTGTTGACTAACGTAGGGGTTAATTCCTGCGTGCCATTAAAGAATTCTATAACTTCCTTGATGTTTCCCGCTCCGTACACTTTCAGATTGTTTACTACTGCCGCTTCGTGGGCATTCTGTTGCGGTACAATCATACCCTCAAACCCCAGTTCTCTGGCCTTGATGGCAATGGGGAGTGCTCCTTTGATAGGTTGCAGGCTGCCGTCAAGGCTTAGTTCACCCATCAGCAGATAGCGTTCCAGCTTATCGGACTGGATAACTTCGCTGGCGGCAAGTATGCCGATGGCTAAAGGTAAATCGTAAGCTGCACCTTCCTTGCGGATGTCAGCCGGAGCCATGTTGATGACAATATTGCTGGTCGGCATCCGGTAGCCGTTGACCTGCAAAGCAGATATGATACGTTGATGGCTTTCTTTGACCGCAGAGTCCGGCAAACCGACTAAATAGAACATACAGCCTCTGGAACTGTTGACTTCAATGGTGATGAGGGTTGCGTCAATACCTTGAACAGCCGCTCCAAAAACTTTTATGAGCACGTTTTTAGTGATTAGGGGTTAGTGATGGCAGGATAGGCTACCGTCGGTTTTGTTTTTTGAGTTTCTTTTCACTCTCTTTCTTCTCTTTTTCCTTTTGCTCTATCTCCTCCAGTTTCTTTTTGATGTCTTCCTCACTCATATTCTTCCCTTCAATTTTTCCGGAAGGGCTAAGGAACAGATTGGCAGGCAATGCTTGTATGGCGAGCTGTTTGATGGGCGCTGTGTTCCATCCGGAGAAATCACAACTCTGTTCCCACTTCAGGGTATCTCTTTTGATTGCTTCTTCCCATTCCTTTCTGTCGATGTCCAAGGAAATGCCCCAGAGTGCGAATAGCTTGTTCTTTTCTTCTTTCTTGTAAATCCGGCGCAGGGCAGCGTTGGCTTCCATGCTTTGCGGGTCCCAAGATGCCCAAAAATGTATCAACAGATATTTGTCCTTAAAGCTAGTACGGCTGATTTGTGTGCCTTTGGCATTGGGCAGGTTGACGTAAGGGATGGTTTTCCCGACGGATACCTTCTCTTCTTCTTGGATAAGGTCAAGCAGTTCGTCCACATATGGGCGGTCTTTCAGGCCTCCGGTCATGTGTTCTGTCATTTCTTTGATTAAGGCGAAGTCCGGTTGCGGTTTTTGCACGAAATATTTCTCCAGCAGATAGATACTTACCAGTGAAGAAGGATGGTTGTTGATGAAGGCTTCTGCTTTTTCTTCCAATGCTTTCTCCGAGGGAGTACTCAAACCTTTCAACTCTTTCTGAAAGGCGGTCAGTTCTTCATTGGGAACATTCCCCGTGATTTCCAGTGAAGTAAGTTCGGCGGCAGAGCCTTTTATCTTTATGTTGTCTCCTTTGTCCAGGTAAAGCGGATATTCCGTACCGTCACTGAATTGCAACCATGTAGAGGCAAGTGTGTCGGTGGTGAGGGTTGCAGAGAACTTGTCATCCTTGACAAGCAGTGTGTCCATACGGTTATAGAACTTGTCCGTACCATATATATAAAGGGTATCATTCCCCAGCCCTTTGATTTCACCATTTAGGTAGACTGAATTTGTATTTTTGCTGCCGCAGGCAGACAATATAATAAGCAGAAGGTATGCAAGATAGATTTTCTTCATTCCGGTTCTTTTTCTGATACTTCGTCGCGAAAATACTTCTTTTTGGTGTGAATAAAAAGAAATGCCCGACATATTTCTATGCCGGGCACGTTCTTTTCAATCTAACCTTTATTATTTGATGATATTCATAAAGTCAGTGTTAGTGAAGTATTTGGCGAATTCCAGGTCAGAAGTAGCCTTCTTTGCCAAAGCCGGTTCTTTTGCAATGGCATTCTTCAGACTGCTGGTTACCATAGATGTATTGTTGGTTCTTGCGCCAAGTACAGCCATCAGGTAGTCAGTATAAGCGTCTGGTCTTTCGATAGCAGCCAGTGTGTTCTTAGCCTTGTTGTAGTCCTTAGCCAGGATTTGTGCCAAAGCAGCGCTGTTAGTCTTAGTGTCGCCAAATGAGCTGACAGCCTTGTCGTACTGTCCTTGAGCAACATACAGATTACCCAATGCCTCGTTCAGTTCCTTAGAACCGGAAGCCTTGCTCAGATAGCTTTCTGCTGCTGTTCTGTCGCCCTTGGTCAAGGCAATCAGACCGAGATTCATGTTTGCTTCAGGAGCATCCTTGATGGAGAGAGCTTTCTTGAAGTAGCTTTCAGCCTTGTCAAGATCACCAGCCTGATAAGCCAGTTTACCTAAGTTGTTGTAAGCACGGAAATCGTTCGGGTAGATTTGAGTAGCTTTTGTGAAGATGGCTTCTTGCTTGGCAGCATCTTTAGTCAAGGTGGTGGCATACAGTAATTCTTCGATGTTCAGCTGCTTGGCATCGCTGTCGGCGAGGTTTGCGATTTCTTCGTCAGACTTACCGATGATTTCGTAGTTCAAAGTCAAACGAGAACGACGCAGTTGAGGAAGGATATCGTCAGCCAGGTTCTTGTATACAGAAGAGATGTTCTTGATTTCTTGTTCTCTTTGTTCAGGATCCTGATACATGGAAAGAACGCGAAGAATCAATTCTTTATCTTGGATGTTTGATTTGGATACCAGTTCCTGGAAGCCTTCCCAGTCCTGAGCCGTATACTTGGTGTCTACTGCTGCATCGATTTTTGCTTTCTTCAAATCTCTGTTGATGATTTTAGCCGTGTTGTCCTGGCGGTTCTCAGCCAGTGTAGTATTCAAGCCTACACCACCATCGGGAGAAGCGTATGCGGAGATTTCGATGTTGCTGATTTTCTTGTTTTCAGCTTCGTCTATGTTTTTCACTTCTTTGCCGAATTCTTTGGCAGTCTTCAATTCGCTGGCGCGTACGTTGGCTTGTTGAATCAAGAACATGATGTTGGCGTCATGCTTTTCTTTGATGATACGTTGGAAAGCGTCGTCACCATTGGCGGGGTTAGCGCTGCCCAATGTTTGTTCCAGCATCTCAGAAGTGGAGATTACACCATCAGCTACTTTTACAGCAGGGATAGTGACAGTCTTTTTGCCTACTGTAGCCTTGAATTCCAGATACAGTTCGGATTTGGCCATTTCCGGTACATAGTCGAAAGATGTCTTCATAGTGTAGCTGCCGCCCATCTTGTAAGAGATAGTCTGGTCGTTACCTTCCACTTTTTCACCTTGGAAAGTAGCTGGTTGGCCTTTAGCTTCGCCGCCATTCCATTTCAAAACCGGAGTAACTTCTACTACAGCTTTTTTCTTGAAATACTTTTCAGGGAATTTACCGTTAATGGTAGCAGGAACTTTACCACCTACTGCTTCCAACACTTGTGGAGTAACAGTGAAGTAGTCCGCTGACAGGGGACCCATTTTCTTGCACGAAGAGAAAAGTGCAACAACAATTGCCATGAGTAAAGGCAAGTACAACTTCTTTGTCATTTTAGGTATAAATTAAATGTTTGTAATTGAAATATCGTCATATTTATAACCCCTTTTCAATCCTAATAAAGGAAAAACATCGCAAAGATATTAATTCTTAATATAATTATGTAGTTAGCAGGAGGTTTTTATCATAATTTAATGAAATAACTCCTCTTTTTCTTTCCTATACTTGATATTTCGTGGGTGATGCTCGATAATCTCACTACGAAGCATATTGCGGTCGATGTGGGTATAGATTTCCGTTGTCGCAATGGATTCATGTCCGAGCATACATTGAATGGCTCTCAAATTAGCTCCACCTTCCAGTAAATGAGTGGCAAAGGAGTGCCGGAAAGTGTGTGGACTGATGTTTTTGGTAATGCCCGCTTTTTGTGCTAATTCTTTTATCATATGAAAGATCATAATCCGGGAAAGTCCTTTGCCTCTCCGCTGACTGACGAAAACGAAATCCTCATGCCCTTTTTTTACTTCAATCTGGTTACGGTCTGTGATGTAAAGCTTTATTTCATTAATAGCCCGGGGGGAGATCGGTACGAGTCGTTGTTTGCTTCCTTTTCCTTCTACTTTGATAAAGCCTTCATCAAAATAGAGGTCGGATAGTTTAAGGGTGATAAGTTCTGATACCCGAAGTCCGCAGCTGTATAGTGTTTCTAAAATAGCTCTGTTTCGCTGTCCTTCAGCTTTGCTGCGGTCGACGGCGGAGATAATCCGGTCAATTTCCTCCACAGTCAGTACTTCGGGAAGTTTGAAACCTATTTTAGGGCCTTCTAATAGTTCACTGGGATCTGCTTCCAGATAGTTTTCGAGGATGAGGAAACGGAAAAATGATTTGATTCCTGATAAGATGCGGGCTTGTGAACGGGGATGAATGCCGATGTCATGTAATCCGGCCGCAAAACGTTGAAGATCGGACAGGCATACGTCCAATACGTAAATCCCTTCCAATGTCAGAAAGCTCATCAGTTTGTCCAGATCCGTCAGATAGGCATCCAGCGTATTAAGAGATAAGGACTTTTCCAGTTTGAGATACTGCTGATACTTCCTGATTATCAGCTCTTGTTGTTCCTTCTTATGCTTTTTTTCGTTGATTTCCATTTCTTTTTTCTACCTTTGCACATTCTTTCAGATACAAAGGTATAAAAAAACAGGATTGCGCGATGAAGATACAAATTATTAATGGCCCGAATATTAATCTGTTGGGTAAGCGTGAACCTTCCATTTACGGAAGCGTTACATTTGAAGATTACTTGGCTGATCTTCGCAAAAGATACGTTGACGTGGAGATCGACTATTTTCAATCGAACATCGAGGGAGAAATGATAGACTGCATACAGCAGGTGGGATTTGATGTGGATGGTATAATCTTGAATGCAGGTGCGTATACACATACTTCCATAGCTTTGCAGGATGCTATTCGTTCTGTGACATCTCCGGTGATTGAGGTGCATATTTCCAATGTGCATAGTCGCGAGTCTTTTCGGCACGTATCGATGATTGCTTGTGCTTGTAAAGGAGTGATTTGTGGCTTTGGGCTAAATTCGTACCGTTTGGCTTTGGAGGCTTTATTGGATAGATAATAAATAAGGTAATAATATATAATAGGTAGAAAGACTATGTTATTGAAACAGACTAAGATTGTGGCTTCCATCTCGGATAGACGTTGTGATGTGGATTTTATAAAACAGTTGTTTGAAGCTGGGATGAATGTAGTGCGTATGAATACAGCGCACGCTAGCCGTGAAGGTTTTGAAGCTTTGATTGCAAATGTACGTGCTGTGTCCAACCGTATTGCGATTTTGATGGATACAAAAGGTCCGGAAGTTCGTACGACGGCTAATGCAGAGCCGATTCCATATAAAATAGGAGAGAAAGTAAAGATTGTAGGTAATCCGGATTTGGAAACAACTCGTGAGTGTATTGCTGTTTCATATCCGAACTTTGTGTCTGACCTGAATATCGGCGGTACGATTCTGATTGATGATGGCGATCTGGAACTGGAAGTTATTGATAAGACGGATGGTTATTTGCTGTGTGAAGTTAAGAACGATGCTACTTTGGGAAGCCGTAAAAGCGTAAATGTCCCGGGTGTTCGCATCAATCTTCCTTCATTAACGGAAAAAGACCGTAACAATATTCTTTATGCTATCGAAAAGGATATTGATTTTATCGCTCACTCTTTCGTACGCAACCGTCAGGATGTACTTGACATACGTGAAATTCTGGATGCACATAATAGTGATATTAAGATTATTGCTAAGATTGAGAATCAGGAAGGGGTGGACAACATCGACGAGATTCTTGAAGTGGCGGACGGCGTGATGGTAGCCCGTGGTGACCTGGGTATCGAAGTTCCGCAGGAACGTATTCCGGGCATCCAGCGTGTGCTCATCCGCAAGTGTATTCTTGCCAAGAAGCCGGTGATTGTTGCCACACAGATGCTTCATACCATGATTTCCAATCCGCGTCCCACCCGTGCGGAGGTAACGGACATTGCCAATGCCATCTATTATCGTACGGATGCCTTGATGTTGAGCGGTGAAACCGCCTATGGAAAGTATCCGGTAGAAGCGGTGAAGACGATGACCAAGATTGCCGCCCAAGCGGAGAAAGACAAGCTGTCTGACAACGATATCCGTATTCCGCTGGACGAGAACAGCAACGACGTGACTGCGTTCCTGGCCAAACAAGCGGTAAAGGCTACCACCAAACTGAAAATCCGTGCAATCATCACCGACAGTTACAGCGGCCGTACTGCCCGTAACCTTGCCGCTTTCCGTGGCAAATATCCGGTATTGGCCATCTGCTACAAGGAAAAGACCATGCGGCACCTTGCCCTTTCCTACGGTGTGGAAGCTATCTATATGCCCGAACTTGCCAACGGGCAGGAGTATTACTTTGCAGCCTTGCGCCGCTTGTTGAAGGAAGGCCGTTTATGTCCTACGGACATGGTGGGCTACCTGAGTAGCGGTAAGGAAGGCACACAGACCTCTTTCCTTGAAATCAATGTCGTAGAAGATGCCTTGAAGCATGCTGAAGATAGTGTGCTGCCTAACAGTAACAGATACTTGTAGGATAAGGGATTAAGGATAAGGGGTTAGGGATTAGCGGTTAATGATTAATTAATAATTGTGCGCAGAACTAACCCCTAACCCCTAATCCCTTATCCCTAACCTATAATCCATTAACAAAGTGACGATTGACGAATACATTTTGCAGCACATTGATGATGAGGGCGATTATCTGAAAGCGCTCTATCGCGACACGCATGTCAAGTTGCTATATCCCCGCATGGCTTCCGGACATTTGCAGGGGCGTATGCTCAAGATGTTTGTCCGGATGATTCGTCCCCGGCAGGTGCTGGAGATAGGGACTTATAGCGGATATTCCGCACTTTGCATAGCAGAAGGACTGCCAGAGGGCGGGATGCTGCATACGTTTGAAATCAACGACGAGCAGGAGGACTTCACCCGTCCGTGGCTGGAGAATTCCGATTACGCGGATAAAATCAGGTTCTACATCGGTGATGCTTTGGAGCTGGTACCGCAACTGGACCTCACTTTCGACCTTGCCTTTATTGACGGAGATAAGCGTAAATACATAGAGTATTATGAAATGGTGCTCGCCCGCCTTTCCGGCGGTGGATATATCATTGCCGACAATACCTTGTGGGATGGCCATGTGCTGGAAGAACAACCCCATCGCACAGACCTGCAAACAATCAGTATCAAAGCCTTCAATGATTTGGTGGCGCGGGATGCGCGTGTGGAGAAAGTCATTCTTCCCCTGCGTGACGGATTGACGATTATCCGTAAGAAGTAACTGTTTTTTTATCTTTTTCTCAGCAGCCGCTTGCTGAGGTATCTCACCGGATACCATACGGACAAGAAGCCTACAGTGATGACCGTTAAGAATACCAGAATAATATCCGTGGCATGTACACTTACCGGATAAGCGTCCACTACAAAACTTCCATTGCCTCCCCCCAATGAAATCAACCCGAAACGTTGCTGCAGAAAGCACAGCAACAATCCTAAAACGATGCCGGAGAGGGCGCCGAATACAGAAATCATCCTGCCTTCGAACAAGAAGATGCGCGCTATAAGCCGGTCATCGGCACCCAGGTTGCGCAGTGTCTCCACGTCCTCCCGTTTGTCCAGTATCAGCATGGACAGCGAACCGATGACATTGAAGCATGCGATACCCAGAATGAAGGTGAGGAAGAGATAAGAGATGAGTTTCTCTATTTCCATGATGCGGAAAACATCGGCCTGCTGCTCGTAGCGGTTCTGTACAATGAACCGGTCGCCGAGAATGCCTGCTATTTTCTTTTGTACGGAGCCGATGTTGGAACCGGGTTTCAGTTTCATCTCGATGGCAGAGACTTCCGTGTCATAATTGAACAGACGGCGGGCAAAGTCGAGTGACGTCAGTATGTAGCGTGAATCGTATTTTTGCTGGTTGACGGCAAAGATGGCGCCGGGCGAGAAGAGATACTCCCGGTTGAAAGCCGCAGTGGGGTTGGCTATGTTTACCCGTACGTTCCGTTTGGGGGCATAGACCTGCAACGGGTCCACGAACTGAATGCCGGTGCCCAACTCGGATATAAGTTCCACACCCAGAAAACCATAGTCCACCACCGAGTCGCTCAGTAGGAACTTTCCCGTCCCATAGAGCAAGCTGTCGATGGATGTAAGCTGTTCGAAATTGTCCTCCACTCCCTTGATGACGGCCATTGCCTGGCGGTCCTTGTACTGCACCATGGCATTCTCTTCCAGTGTTTCCGTCCACACGTCAATCTCGGACAGGGCGTGTACTTGCCGGATGCACGCTTCGTGCGGGTCGAAAACCTTACCTTCGCGGACGGTGATTTTCAGTTCCGGGTCGAAGGCTGTGAAAAAGCCTGCCACCATGTCCTGAAAACCGTTGAACACGGACAAGGTGCATACCAACGCCAACGTAGCCAATGCCACTCCACACACCGAAATACCGGAGATGATATTAATGGCATTGTGTTTCTTCTTGGAGAAGAGGTAGCGGCGGGCTATAAAGAAGGGAAGGGACATTATTTCAACAGTTCATCAATTCGTTCCAGATAGTCCAGTGAGTCGTCTACGAAGAACTTCAGTTCGGGGATAATGCGTAGTTGGTGGCGTACGCGGGTACCCAGTTCAAAGCGTATGGATTTCATGTTTCCGTTGATGTTCTTGACTATTTCTTCGCTTTTCTCCGAGGGGAATATACTGAGATAAGCGCGTGCCACGCTCATGTCGGGGCTGATGCGTACGGCACTGACGGAAATCAGTATGCCGGGCATGGACTTGGTTTGCAACAAGAAGATATCACTCAGTTCCTTCTGCAGGAGACGGGCTATTTTATTTTGTCTGGTAGTTTCCATACTGTTCATTTTTTTATGCTGGGGTGCAGCCTGTTTTCACGTTAGCAAAGTTACTGAAATATATCGTTCTGCCGACTGTTTATAGCTTTTTTTTCATTCTTTTCCCTATTGTAGGGTTCATTCTTTTCCGTTCTGTCGATGAGATATGCCTTTTCGTAGATTCTATTTGTTGTTCTTGTTATGCTTCCCTAACTTTGATGTCGGTTCGGAGAACTGCTGATGATGAGTGAAGAAGGAAGAGAACCATTCCGTTATAGAAGAGACTCTCTCTAAATAGCGTTTTTTCATGTATTATTGACTTGAGCCGTTTTTACCCGGGAGGGTAGAAACGGTTTTTTTGCGCATCTGACCGGGCTTTCTTGTCTCTTGCATAGGCTTCCGTTGTGTGTTACATAGGCTTCTGTTGTGTTTTGCACGGTGGTTTGTCTTGAGAAGCCTTTGGGTTTATCATGTGCGCACGGCTGTGGTACGCCTTTTCCACAGTCGTGAAGAAGACGTGCCACAGCTGTGAAGAATATGCTTCACAGCCGTGGTTTTTCATCAATATATAGGGGTTGACAGAACAGACATAAGGGAATGACAGAACAAACATGAGGGGATAACAGAACGGACATAAGCACTCGACGCATTCCGTATCAGGGTATGAATAGCGGAATGCGTCGAGTCCTTGTGGGGGAATGATATGATATTTTTTTATGCCTTTACATACTTCCTTTTGGCTATCAGCACTGCCACGATGATACCTATCACCAGCAGTGCCAGTGCTCCGTAGGCGATGCCTTCCGTCACGTGCAGGCTGGTGGGGTCAAAGCGCATTTCGATGGTGTGCTGTCCGGCAGGAACATGCATTGTGCGCAGGATATAGTCGGCGCGTGCCAGTTCGGCAGGCTGTCCGTCGATGGTTACGTGCCAGCCGTCCGGATAATAGATTTCGGAGAATACGGCAATACCGTCTTGGGCATTGTTCGTTTCGTACGTCAGGCGGTTAGGTGCGTAACTTGTCAGGCGGATGCTGGAGAGGCTGTCTTTATAACTTTCCGTGGTACCTTTCAGTACATCCTTGAAGCGGGCATCCACTACGGCTGTCTCTGTGGGTATGATGCTGTCCAGGGCGTCAATCTCTTCGTTGGCGTTGTTCACATACTGCACCTTGTTTACAAACCATGCATTGCCGTAGGCGTGCGGGTTGAGGATGGGAACGGTTTGTCTTTGCTGCCCTGCAGGGAAGATGAAGTATTTGGTGTTCAGCATGTTC
>OKTD01000606.1_pt1 | contig 14240 bp, 12 predicted proteins | sample 1606161 | NCBI WGS metagenome assembly OKTD01 (sample SAMEA3879527, study PRJEB24766) | human gut metagenome | biome: human-associated habitat; feature: feces | place: USA | collected 1985/1987 | reverse complement strand
ACGCAGAACTGGCACACCTTTTTGCGCTTGCGGTTGGGGCCGCCGGCGCGAGGGGCTCTGTTTTCGCGTTCCATAGCCATGGATGATTCCTCCTTATCAGAATTGGGGTTTTCGTACCCTCATTAGAACGGCAGTTCGCCGTCCTCTTCAATTTCGGCAAAGCCGCCGCTCGCAGGAGCGGTGTAGCTCTCGGCGGGAGAGCCGTAAGCGGGGGGCGCGTAATCGCCGCCCGACTGGCTGTCGCGCTTGCTGTCGCCGAAATAAATGTTGTCGGCAACCACTTCCGCGCTGCGGCGGTTGTTGCCATCCTTGTCTTTCCAGTCGCGGATCTGAAGCCGGCCCTCGACCACGGCCATGCGGCCCTTGGTGAAGTACTGGCAGACGAACTCTGCGGTCTGGCGCCAAGCGACTACGTCGATGAAATCGGTGGCCTTCTCGCCGCTCTCGCGGCTCTTGAAGTCGCGGTCGACCGCGACGGAGAAGGACGTCACCGCCGTGCCGTTCTGCGTGCGGCGCAGCTCGGGATCACGGGTAAGTCTACCCATGATGACGATACGGTTCAACATAGCGTTGCCCTCCTTACTCGCCCTTGCAGACGATCATGGAGCGGATGATACCATCGGTAATGCCGAGGATACGGTCCAATTCCTTGGGGAAATCGGGCGCGCTGGTGAAGGAGATCAGAACATAGTAGCCTTCGGTGATGTAGTTGATGGCGTAGGCCAGCTTGCGCTTGCCCCACTCCTCAACCTCCATAGCCGTGCTGTTCTGCTCCACGAGGGTCTTGAACTTCTCGGTCAGAGCGGCGACCTGCTCTTCGGGCAGTCTGCCGTCCATGATGAAGACGACCTCATAGTTTGCGGAAATCTTAGCCATTCTTGGTTGCACCTCCTTTTGGACTGATGGCCCACATGCTTTGATGTGAGCAAGGATTTGCCTGCAATGCAAATTACAAGCCCTATTATTATACAAAAACAAGGCGCAAAGTCAAGCACTTTTTCAAAGGAATAAGCACATTTTTCACAAAAAGCAGCGGTTTTCCTGAATTTTCCATCTGGAATCCGGCATCCCGCCTTGCAATCGGGCGGAAATTCGTGTAAAATCGACTTTAGTTTACCAAAGGAGCGATCACCATGAAAAAATTATTTGCTGCGGCGCTCGCACTCAGCCTGATGGCATCGCTGCTCTGCGGCTGCATGTGTCAGGTTGCCGACACGGTGTTCCAGCCTGACGGCAGCGGCACGGTCGATGCCAAATTCGGTTTTTCCGAGGAACTGGTCAGCGCCATGGATATGTCCGGCCAAATGGCGGAAAACGGCTTCACCTATTTCCGATACAACGACCACGGTTACTACGGCGATCAGGCGAGCGAGCGGTTTGCCGATCCCGATGCCTTCAACGCGATCTTTGCCGAAGTCTCCTCCGAGATCTCTGAGGTCAGCGGTCCCGCCACGCCCGGCACGGCGACGCTTTCTATCGCCTCGGACGGCGGGCTGACGCTGACGGTGCAGAACACGCAGGCTGACCGGCGCAGTGCGATCAAGAAAGAGCTTGCCAAGCAGTTGCCCGATTCTTCCGATGCGCAGCTCGACGCGCTGCTTGAGGGCATGATAATGACCTACCGCTTTGTTTTCCCCGAAGCGCTCACCGACTATACCGGCGGCGCGGGCATCACGGTGGAGGAAAACATCGTCACGATCGACTGCCTTGCGCTCAAGGCCGGCACCTTCCGCTTTACGACCTCGCAGACCGACGGCCTGCACCAGCGTCCGCTCGGCACCGTGACGCAGGAGAACATTCCTGCGAGCGGCACGGCCTATATGCGCCGCCAGACCATCGAGCTTGACGGCAAAAATGTCACGCTCCAGACCTACGCGCTGCCCGGCGCAAACGGCGGCGAAACGAACTATGTCCGCCTGCGCGACGTCGCGTCGCTGCTGAGCGGCACGAAGGCACAGTTCAGTGTGGATTGGGATGGCAATGTCGTCATTGTCCCCGATGCGTCCTACGTTCCCAACGGCACGGAGCTCAAGGCGCCGTTTTCCGGCGACCGCCGCTACCAGAAGGCCGACGCCAAAACCGTGATCTATGGCGAGAGCATTCCCTTCACCGCGATCCTGCTGACCGACGATCAGGGCGGCGGCTACACCTACTACAAGCTGCGTGACCTCGGTAAGGTGCTGAACTTCAACGTCAGCTGGTCGGCAAACCGCGGCATCTACATTGAAAGCAGCCGCGCCTACGAGGGATAAAGCATTCAAAAAAGCGGCCTAAAGGGCCGCTTTTTTGAGTGGGAGCGTTGCAGGCCGCTGCGCGCATAATTCGCCCGCTGTAAGCGGGTGAATTCCACACTTGCGGCCTGAGAAGTGTTTTTTCCGACGCGCGCACCCCAGGGCGGCTTCTCTTGCCGCTTTGCGGCAATTCACCTTCTGTCGTCAGAAAAAACGATTAAAATTTATTTCGAGCCTGCGGGCTCGAAAGTCTGCGACGCTTTTTGGTGCTTTCTTAAATAAAAAAGAGGACTTCCGGTCGGAAGTCCTCTTTTTTGACGTTAGTTCAGCTTGATGCGCTTTTCGATCATGCCGAGCAGGGGAATGCCGAGCACATAGCAGGCGACCGCTTCGCCGGCTCCAACGGTAAGCGCATTGTAGAAAAAGGCCGGCGGGAAGCCGTTGCCGACGCCTGCCTCCTCCCACGCGATCAGCGCGCCGATGAGAATGGCGTTGCAGAGCACGGGCGGCAGCGCAGCCGTCCACTTCTTATGGCAGCGGGCGGTGAGGAGCGCTGCGAGCAGCGTGGCTGCCGAGCCGACGATCATGTCGAGCGGGCCGTAGGGACTCAAAACGTTGGAGAGCACACAGCCGATGAAAAGGCCCCAGCTCGCCTCGGGCATCAGAAACGGCAGCACCGTCATCGCTTCGGAAAAGCGGAGCTGAATGGGGCCGTAGGCAAGGTTCAGGGCATTGGAGAGCAGCGTCAGCGCGACGTAGACTGCCGCGATGAGCGCGCAGCGGGTGAGCTTTTTGGTATCAAAGTGCATGGGCGGGATTCCTTTCTGCTATGAGCGGGTAACGATTGAAAAACGGAACATCATTGGAAAACGCGGCGCGGGCGGCTATTCAGCCGCCCGCGTTTGTTGCTTACGCGAGATCGGGGAACTTTGCCATCACCTCGGCGCAGCGGGGGCAGAGGCCCTCGGCGTTCGCCGCGGTGGAGTGCTTCCAGCAGCGCGGGCACTTCGTGCCGGCGGCTTCCTCGGTGGAGGCCTTCACACCCTCGCCGACCGCCACCTCGACCTGAGAGACGATCAGAAGGTCCGCAAGCTCCTTGCCGTCCATGTTTGCAAGGAATGCGTCCTCGGCAGGGACGGTCAGGTGCACGTCGGCTTCCAGGCTCTTGCCGATCTTCTTCTCGGCGCGGGCGGCTTCGAGCACGCCGTTGACCACGGTGCGCACCTCGGCGAGCTTCTCCCAGTTGGCCATCTCCTCAGCGGTGAGGGCGTAGGCCGTGAAGGGCTTGTTCATCTCATTGAGCACCACGTTGCGCGCGTCGTCCGCCGCGGTGTGCGGCATGGCGAGCCAGATCTCATCGCAGGTAAAGACGAGAATGGGCGCAAAGAGCTTCGAGAGCGTGTGGAGCGTGAGATAGAGCGCGGTCTGCGCGCTGCGGCGGGAAAGGCTGTCTGCGCCGTCGCAGTAGAGGCGATCCTTCACGATGTCGAGGTAGAAGCTCGAGAGCGTATTGACGCAGAAATCATTCACCGCGTGGGTGATGATATGGAATTCATAATCGCAGTAGGACTGCTCGGCCTTTTCGATGAGCTCGTTGAGCTTGGTGATGAGCCAGCGGTCGAGCTTGGGCATCTCCTCGGGCTTGACGAGATTTTCGGGATCGAAGTCGACGAGGTTATCGAGCATGAACTTGCAGGTGTTGCGGAACTTGAGGTAGTTCTGGCTGAGCTGCTTGAAGATCTCCTTCGAGCAGCGAACGTCGGCGTGATAGTCGGCGGAAGCAGCCCACAGACGCAGAATGTCCGCGCCGTTCTCGTTGAAGATATCCGCCGGATCGACGCCGTTGCCGAGGCTCTTGTGCATGGCCTTGCCCTCGCCGTCGACCGTCCAGCCGTGGGTGACGCACTCTTTAAAGGGAGCGCCCTTCCCAAGCGCGCCGACAGCGGTCAGAAGACTCGACTGGAACCAGCCGCGGTACTGATCGAGGCCCTCAAGGTAGACCGTCGCGGGCCAGAAGCCCTGATCCTTCTGCATGGAAGCAAAGTGCGTCGAGCCGGAATCGAACCAGCCGTCAAGCGTATCTGTTTCCTTCTCAAAGTGCCTGCCGCCGCAGTGCGGGCAGGTGGTATTCACCCAATCCGTCATCTTGGCAAGCGGCGATTCTCCCGTTTCCGTCGGCTCATAGGAATCCACCATTGGCAGCTTCAGCGGAAGCTGATCCTCCGGCAGCGGCACATAGCCGCACTTTTCACAATAGACGATCGGGATTGGCTCGCCCCAGTATCGCTGGCGGGAGAACACCCAGTCGCGCAGCTTGTAGTTGACCTTCTCCTTGCCAAAGCCCTGCTCCACCACATATTTCTTCATGGCAGGGATGGCCTCCTTGACGGTCATGCCATTCAGGAAGCCGGAGTTGACCATGACAGCGCTGTCATCCTTGGCCACAAAGGCCTCCTTGGTCACGTCGCCGCCGGCCACCACCTCGATGATGGGGAGGCCGAACTTCTTGGCGAACTCCCAGTCGCGCTGGTCGTGGCCGGGCACGCCCATGACGATGCCGGTGCCGTAGCCCATGAGGACATAGTCGGAGACGAACATGGGCAGGGGCTTGTGGGTCACCGGGTTCATGACCTCGATACCCTCCAGCCGCACGCCGGTTTTTTCCTTGTTCAGCTCGCCGCGCTCAAAGTCGGACTTATGGGCCGCTTCCTCCTGATAGGCCGCCACAGCATCCCAGTTCTTAATGAGGGGCTGCCACTTCTTCAGCAGCGGGTGCTCGGGAGAGATGACCATATACGTGGTGCCGAACAGGGTGTCGGCACGAGTGGTGTAGACCGTCACCTGGTCGCCCACATTGGTGTCGAAGGTGATCTCTGCGCCGGTGGAACGGCCGATCCAGTTGCGCTGCTGGATCTTCACGCGCTCAATATAGTCCACATCATCCAGATCGTCGATCAGCCGCTGGGCATACTCGGTGATCTTCAGCATCCACTGGCTCTTCTCCTTGCGGATGACCTCGCTGCCGCAGCGCTCGCACACGCCGTTGACCACTTCCTCGTTAGCCAGCACGCACTTGCAGCTTGTGCACCAGTTGACGGGCATGGTGGACTTGTAGGCCAAGCCGTGCTTGAACATCTGCAGGAATATCCACTGAGTCCACTTGTAGTACTTGGGGTCGGTGGTGTCCACGCAGCGGTCCCAGTCAAAGCCGTATCCCAGCATCTTCAGCTGCTTGGTGAAATTCTCGATGTTGTTCTTCGTGACGATGGCAGGATGGATGTGGTTCTTGATGGCATAGTTCTCCGTGGGCAGACCGAAAGCATCGAAGCCGATGGGGAACAATACATTATAGCCCTGCATCCGCTTTTTGCGGGTGACGATATCCATAGCCGTAAAGGGGCGGGGATGCCCCACGTGCAGGCCCTGGCCGGAGGGATAAGGAAACTCGATCAGCCCGTAGAACTTGGGCCGTTTGTCGCCGGTAATGGCGGCATAGGGCTTTGTCTTCTCCCAGTTGGCTTGCCACTTCTTTTCAATGGCCGCAAAATCGTAATTCATGCTCGCTTCTCCTTGTATGTGAATTTTGTTTTCGCAAATAAAAATCCCCGGCTGCTTTACGCAGCCAGGGACGTTATAGACGTGTTACCACCCTGCTTCCGCCGCAGATCGCTCCGCGGCGCTCCGTGTCTTTCTTACAAAAGACGGCGCTGTAACGGCGCGCACCCGTCCCGCCCTGTTCAGGCGGAAAGCTCCGGGACCAGTACAACAGAGCGTCCCCGCCGGCTCGCACCATACGCCGGCTCTCTTCGGGTGGATGATCTCTGTCTTTTTCCCTTCATCGCTTCTGACAATATCGAAGTCTATTTTAGCGCATTTTTGCCGAATGTCAACCCCGTTTTCCGGGAAAACCGCCGAAAACACTTCATTCGTGCTCGTCGATGACGCCGCTCAGGTCCACGCTCTTGCCGTCCTGCCACAGACGCTCCAGGCCGTAGAAGGCCCGGGCCTCTTGATTGAACACATGGATGGCGATGCAGCCGTAGTCCAGCAGGACCCACGTGCCGCCGCGATAGCCCTCCCGGTGCAGGGGCTGCTCACCAGCCTCCTCTGCCAGTACCTTTTCCACATTGTCCACCAGCGCGTTGATCTGGGTATTGCTGGCGCCGGTGGCCAGAACGAAATAGTCCGCCAGCGTGGTCAGCTCGGCGATCTCCATCACGCGGATCTCTTTGCCCTTCTTATCGGACAGGGCACGGGCGGCCAGCAGCGCCAGTTCTTTCGGTGTTTTCATGATATCCCTCTTTTCATCAGATAGTCCCGCGCGTCGCGGGTCATGTGGTGGACGGGGTTACCCATCTCCTCCATCTCATCGATGGTCATGGTCAGACCCATGAGCAGGCCCCGGTCCAGGTCCTCGTATACCGTCCTTCGCAGCGCCTCCACCCCGGGAAAGTCCCGGGTGGGCTCGATATAATCCGCCAGATAGATGATCTTCTCCAGCAGCGTCATATCCGGCTTGCCGGTGGTGTGGTACATGATCGCGTTATACACATCGTCGTCCACGGCAAACACATCCCGTGCGATGGCCGCGCCGGTCTTACTGTGCAGCAGCTTCAGTGCCTTTCTCTCCAGCTCGTCCAGCGGAATGTGATACTTCTTGCACAGCGCCAGCTGCTCGTCCATATCCAGCTTTTTGGTGCAGTCGTGCAGCAGCGCGGCGATGCGCGCCTTTGTCACGTCCGCGCCGTATCGCTCTGCCAGGCGCACCGCCTCCTGTTCCGTGCCCAGCACATGGGGCATCCGCTTGGGCTTGAGATAGCTCAGCGCGATGGGCCGCAGCTCCTCCGGCGTCAGGTGCGTCAGGTCCGTATGGGTACCGTACAGGTGCTCCCGCCGGATATAGCCCCACACCGGCGGCGGCAGCAGGTCCTCTCCCCCGCCCTGTGCCAGCGCGGCGCGGACCTCGGTGGAGGAAAGCTCCACCACCTGCGGATTGGGCACCACGGTCACCTGCGCGCCGAACTCCCGTTCCAGGCGCGCGCTCTGCGCGGCAAAGGCGGCGGACTCATCCTCCGCCTCCCGGCTGAAGGGCGCGATGTGGGCCATGGCCATGATCGCCTCCGGCCTGCGCCAGTTGTGCAGACTCAGGAACATATCCGACCCCATCAGCAGATACAGCGTGTCATCCGGATACTGCTCCCGCAGCGCCGCCAGCGTGTCCGCGGTATAGCTGACGCCGCTGCGGCGCAGCTCCATGTCGCTGACCTCCGCCCGCTTCCCCAGCGCCGCTGTGGCCAGCACCGCCATGTCGTACCGCTGCCGCGGCGCGGCGCCGCCCTCCGGCAGCGCCTTGTGGGGCGGCTGCGCGTCCGGGACCAGCACCAGCTTGTCCAGCCCCAGGACCTCCATGGCGGCCCTGGCCGCCGTCACATGGCCGATATGGGGCGGATCAAAGGTGCCGCCGTAAATACCGATGTTCATACGCTTCTCTTCGCCTTGACCAGTTCGATCTTCCGCTTGCTCTTGTCGTGTTGCATCCGGTAGAGCACGAACTTGCTGCCGATGACCTGCACCACCTCGCAGCGGGCGGCCACCGCCAGCTCCTCCGCCGCCTCCCGGGCGGTCAGCAGCGAATTCTCCAGCACCCGGCCCTTGATGAGCTCCCGGGCCTCCAGCGCGTCGTTGACCTGCTTGATCAGATTGTCGCCGATGCCGTCCTTGCCCACGTGGACGATGGTGTCCAGATTGGTGGCCAGGGACCGCAGCTGCGCGCGTTGCTTGCTTGTCAGTTCCATATCATTGCTTCTCCAAATACGTTTTCAGTTCCGCGGCAAAGGCCCGCAGGGCACTGCCCCGGTGGGAAATGGCGTTCTTCTCCTCCGCCGTCAGCTGGGCGAAGGTCTTTCGCAGGGACGGCACGAAGAACACAGGGTCGTACCCAAACCCGCCGTCGCCCATAGGCGCAAAGGCAATGGTCCCGGCGCAGTCCCCCTCCGCCGTCAGGGTGTCCCCGTTGGGGAAGGCGCAGACGATGGCCGTGTGGAAATGCGCCGCCCGGTTCGTGGCGCCGCGCATATTGCTCAGCAGCAGCCGGCAGCGCTCCGGGTCACTGTCCAGCCCGCCGTAGCGGGCGGAATACACCCCCGGCGCGCCCTGAAGCCAGTCCACGCACAGTCCCGAGTCATCCGCGATAGCCGGCAGGCCGCTGGCCGCCATGATGGCGTTGGCCTTCAGCGCTGCGTTCTCCGCGAAGGTGGTCCCCGTCTCCTCCACGTCGACGTCCACGCCCACGTCGGAGGGCATGACCACCTCCACGCCCAGCTCGCCCAGAATGGCCTGCATCTCGGCCAGCTTTCCCTTGTTGTGGGATGCCAGTACAAATCTCATAGTATCTCTCCCAGTATCTCCTTCTGCTTCGCCAGCAGCTCGCCGCACCCCTTGGCGCACAGCGCCACCAGTGCCTGCTGCTCGGCCACGGTAAAGGGCCGGCCCTCACCTGTGCCCTGTATCTCGATCAGCTGTCCCTGCTCCGTCATCATGCAGTTCAGGTCCACCTGCGCCCGGCTGTCCTCGCTGTATTGCAGGTCCAACAGGGGAACATCGTCCACGATACCCGCCGACACGCCGGTGACATAGTGCAGCAGCGGCAGCCTCTCGATCACACCGTCGGCCACCAGCTTTTTGCAGGCCAGCGCCAGCGCCATGAACCCGCCGGTCACGGATGCCGTCCGCGTTCCGCCGTCGCCCTGCAATACGTCGCAGTCCACGGTGATGGTCCGGGGCCCCAGGGCCGCCATATCCACCGCCGCACGCAGGCTGCGGCCGATGAGCCGCTGTATCTCTGCGCTGCGGCCGGACAGCTTCAGCTTGTCCACGTCCCGGCGGCTGCGCTCCCGGTTGGCCCGGGGCAGCATGGAATACTCCGCCGTCACCCAGCCACAGCCCTCCGCCACATGGGGCGGTGTCTTCTCCTCCACCGAGGCGTTGCACAGCACCACCGTCTCGCCGCAGCGGATCAGCACGCTGCCCTCAGCGAATTTCGTAAAGCCGGGTGTCATCTCCACCGGGCGCAGCTGGTCAAATGCCCGTCCGTCTGCTCTCGTCATGCTGCGCCCTCCTTATATCATGTCCCGCACGAAGGCAGTCGGGTCAAAGGGCTTCAGGTCGTCGATGCCCTCGCCTACACCCACGAACTTTACCGGCACACCCAGCTCCTGGGCGATGGCGATGACGATGCCGCCCTTGGCGGTACCATCCAGCTTCGTCAGGATAATACCCGTCAACCCTGCCGTCTCCTTGAAGGTCCGTGCCTGGATCAGTCCGTTCTGCCCGGTGGTGGCGTCCAGCACCAGCAGCGTCTCGCAGTTGGAATTGGGGCATTCCCGGTCGATGATCTTCCGCAGCTTGGCCAGCTCGTTCATCAGGTTCTGTTTGTTGTGCAGCCGTCCGGCGGTGTCGCACAGCACCACGTCCACGCTCCGTGCCTTGGCCGCCTGCAAAGCATCAAACAGCACCGCGCCGGGATCCGCGCCCTCATGCTGCCGCACGATATCCACACCGGCGCGGCCCGCCCAGATCTCCAGCTGGTCGGCGGCCGCCGCACGGAACGTATCGCCGGCGCACAGCAGGACCTTCTTGCCCTGGCCCTTCAGCTGCTTGGCCAGCTTGCCGATAGACGTGGTCTTGCCCACGCCGTTGACGCCGATGACCAGCACCACGGCGGGCTTGCCCTCCAGCACCAACGCGCTGTCACCCACCTCCAGCTTGCTCTTCAGGATGTCCCGCAGGGCGTCCTTTACCTCGTCCATCCGGCCGATAAAGCGTTCCTTCACCCGCTTCCGCAGCTGGGCCACGGTATCAGCGGCGGTGTCAGCACCCACATCGGCCAGGATCAGCGCCTCCTCCAGTCCGTCGTAGAACTCGTCGTTCAGGTCGTCGAAGGTGGGGACGGCGGTAAACGCCTCCTTCAGTATTTGAAATAAGCCCATTGCCATAACAAGCCCTCCTTATTTGATATGCAGCTCCTTGGCCATATCGTTGAGATTGATGGTCAGTATCCGGCTGACGCCCTTTTCCTGCATGGTCACGCCATACAGCACATCCGCCTCCTCCATGGTGCCCCGCCGGTGGGTAATGACGATAAACTGCGTCTTTCCGGCGATCCGCCGCATATACCGGGCGTAGCGCACCACGTTGGCCTCGTCCAGCGCCGCCTCGATCTCGTCCATCACGCAGAACGGCGTGGGATGTACTTTCAGAATGGCGAAGTACAGCGCAATGGCCACAAAGGCCTTCTCACCGCCGGACAGCAGCGTGATGGTCTTCAGCTGTTTGCCGGGGGGCTGCACCTTGATCTCGATGCCGCAGTTGAGGATATCGCTCTCGTCCTCCAGCTCCAGCCGCGCCTTGCCGCCGCCGAACAGCTCCAAAAACGTCTCCTGGAAGCTCTCGTTCAGCAGCTGGAACTGCTCGGCAAAAATGCTGGTCATCTGCTGGGTGATCTGGTCGATAATGCCCAGCAGCTCCTCCTTGGCCTGCTCCACATCGCTGCGCTGTTCGGACAGGTAGGTATATCGGGTGTTCACCCGGTCGAACTCCTCGATGGCGCCGATGTTGGGCGTGCCCAGCCCCTTGATCTCCCGGTTCAGCTCGGCAATGCGCCGCGTGGCCTTGGGCACGCTCTCCAGCTCGATACGCTGCTCCATGGCGTCGCTGTGGCTCAGCTCGTAGCGCTCCCACAGCTTCTCCAGGATCTGCCCCTCCTCCATGCCGCTGTTTTCCAGCTTCTGCTGCAATTTGTTGTACGCCTGCATGGTCTGCAAAAGCGTATCGTTGCAGGCGCGGCTGTCACGGCCGTTCTGGTCACGCTGCTGCTCCAGCGCCAGTTTGGCCTGGGCCAGATCCTCCAGCCGCTGCCGCAGCTGCGCCGCGCGATCGTTCTTCTCTGCAAGCGCCGCCTGATGGCCCGCCATATCGGCCAGCGCCTTCTCGTTGGCCTGCCGGTACTCCTGCACCCGCCGGTCGCGCTCAGCGCGGTCGGATACCATATCCGCCTGCAAGCCCCGCAGGTCCTCCACGCTCCGCAGAACGCTGTCCTTCTCCGCGCTCAGTGCCGCCTGATCGGCCTTCTTGTCGCTGACGGCCTGGGCCAGTTGGTTGGTCTGCTCCGTCAGATCGGTCTGGCCGGCCAGCTTGTCCCGCATCTCCTGCCGCAGCGCCGCCGCGCGGTCCTCTGCCGCAGTGATGTCCGCCTGTATCCCGGCCATGCGCCCGCGGCCGTCCGTCTCCCGGCGGTCCAGGCCGGACAACTCCTGCTCCATAGTCTCGCAGCTCAGGCGCAGGCTCTCCAGCAGGAGGTCATAGTGGTCCTGCCGTCCCTGTAAGGTCAACACCTCGTCCGCCGCCTTGCGCTGCTGGTCCTTGGCCACCTGCAATTCATACTCAGCCTTCTGCAGCTCCCTCTGGGCCGCCTCGGCCTGCTGCGCGGCCTCGTTCAGCTTACCGTGCAGGGCGCCCTGTGCCGCCTTCAGCCGTTCCAGTTCATTGGCCCGGGACAGCACGCCGGAGGATCGGCTGGCGGAGCCGCCGGTCATGGAGCCGCCCCGGTTGATGATCTGTCCGTCCAGCGTCACGATGCGGAAGGCATTGCGGAACTTACGCGCCATGGCGATACCGCTGTCCAGGTCCTCCACTACCACCGTCCGGCCCAGCAGATTTTTAAAAATATGGTCGTATCGCGCGTCATACCGCACCAGACGGCTGGCGATGCCTACAAAACCATACTCTCCCGCAGCGTTCTCCCGCAGCTCGTCGCCCCGGATGGCCGTCAGCGGAAGGAAGGTAGCGCGGCCGCCGTCCCGCTGCTTCAGGAACTGGATGGCCGCCTTGGCGTCCTCCTCCCGTTCCACCACGATGTTCTGCAGTGCCGCGCCCAGCGCCGTCTCCAGCGCCACGGCATAGGCCTGCTCTGTGGTCATCAGTCCGGCCACCGGCCCGTGAATACCCCGCAGCGTGTTTTTCTCCGCCGCCTGCATCACGGTCTTTACCGCCTTGTTGAAGCCCTCGTACTCCTTCTCCATCTCCGTCAGCAGACGGATACGGTCCTCCTGGGCGTTCACCTGCCGGGTCAGCTCCTGCTTGATGTTCTGGGCGCTCTCCGCCTTCTGGCGGCGGCTGTCCATTCGCAGGCTGTGGCCCTGAATGATATTCTCCGCCGCCTGGGCCTCCTCCCTGGCATCGTTCAGCGCCCGGCGATTGGTCTTTGCGTCCTTTTCGCTCTCCTCCAGCTTACGCTGTGCCTCGGACAGCTCCTGCCGCACCGTAATCCGCCGCTGTCCGGCCTCGTCCAGGCCCGCCTGCAGGGCGGACAGCGCGGCGCGCCCGTCTGCGGCCTCGGCCACAGCAATGGCCTCCTGCGCCCGCAGGGCCTCGGCCTCGTCCGCCGCGCCCTTTGCGCTGTCAGCCAGCGCCTGCGCCCGGGAGAGCAGCTCACTCAGCGCCGTCTCCAATACCGCCGCGTCGCGGTCGATGTCCGCGATACGTGCCAGCTGTCCGTCGATCTGTCCCTGTAAATTCTCCCGCCGCTGGTCTGTGCTGGTCAGTTCCTGTTCCAGCCGGCGCAGAGACTCGTTGTTGTGCTCCACAGAGGTCTGCAGCACCGCGATGGCCGCAGACTCCTCGCCGGCGGCGGACTCCGCCTCGGTCACCTGACCGCGCAGCGCATCAGCCGCCACGTCGTTCTGCCGCATCTCCTCGGTAAAACGCTCTCCCTGGGCGTAGGCCTCGTCCAGCGCCGCCTGGGCCTGGTCACAGGCCTCCTTGGCCTGAGCCGTATCGCTCTCCAGCTTCAGCTTGGCAGTCCGCAGGTTTTGCAGCTGCTCCAGCCACACGGAGATCTCCAGCACCCGCAGCTCATCCCGCAGCACCAGATACTTCTTCGCCGTCTCCGCCTGTGCCCGCAGCGGCTCCACCTGCAATTCCAGCTCGGCGATCTTGTCGTTGATGCGCACCAGGTTTTCCTCCGTGCGCTCGAGTTTGCGCTCGGTCTCCTCCTTGCGGTAGCGGAAGCGGGAAATGCCCGCCGCCTCCTCAAAGATCTCGCGGCGGTCGCCGCTCTTTTGCGACAAGATCTCGTCGATGCGGCCCTGACCGATGATGGAATAGCCCTCGCGGCCCATGCCGGTGTCCATGAAAAGCTCATTCACGTCGCGCAGCCGTACGGACTGCTTGTTGATATAGTATTCCGATTCGCCGCTGCGGTAGTACCGGCGCGTGACGGCAACCTCGTTTTCCTCCATGCTGGGGAAAATGTGCTCGGTGTTGTCGAGCACAAGCGTCACCTGCGCAAAGCCCATCTGGTTGCGCGTTTCCGTGCCGCCGAAGATGACGTCCTCCATCTTCACGCCGCGCAGCGATTTGCTCGACTGCTCGCCCATGACCCAGCGAATGGCGTCCGAAATATTCGATTTACCGCTTCCGTTCGGGCCGACGATGGCGGTGATGTCCTCACCGAAGTTGAGCACCGTCTTGTCCGGGAAGCTCTTGAAGCCCTGGATCTCCAATGCCTTTAAGTACACGGGCAAATTCCTCCTTGGAAAAAGCGCGTCATTTGCAATCAGGGTATAATGACACAGTTTAACTAATACTATATACCATTTTTTTGCCGTCTTTTCAAGGCCATTCGATGAACAAAGCGTAAAAAGACGCCCGAAGGCGTCTTTTTTCACTCATTTTTCTTCTTTTTCTCCTCGATCAATTCGTACAATGCTTCCAGCGCGTCGGACAGGCCGCCGAGCCGCCCGACAAGCCCGCAGGCAACCGCCTCCTCCCCGTAGAGCACACTGCCAACATCGGAGGCCAAATCCTGCGTATCCATCATCAGCGCGAGAAAGCGCTCGCGCGTGATGTTCGAATGCTTGGTCACAAAGCGCACGATACGCTCCTGCAAGCGTTCAAAATACTGGTAGGTCTGGGGTGCGGCGATGATCGTGCCGCTTGTGCGCACGGGGT